>FWPV01000401.1_pt1 | contig 139543 bp, 142 predicted proteins | sample 2228371 | NCBI WGS metagenome assembly FWPV01 (sample SAMEA103939776, study PRJEB20133) | metagenome | reverse complement strand
CTGCATTTCCTGCAGGATCAGGGGTGCGACTACTACCAGGGCTGGCTCTACGCCAAGGCCCTGCCGGCGCAGGATGTCGTGGCCCTGCTGCAGTCGTCCGAAGGGCAGGTGGTTTCCTAGGTTCTGTAATCGGGGGCGAGGCGCTCGGCCTTGCGCAACAGAGCCGGCCTGGTCATCCAACAAGCTCGACTCTCGGCAGAGGGTCACCATCATTCCCCAGCATCTGCCACACTCAGTGCCAACTCCGCCAAACTAACCGCCCCTTCAAAGCTTCTCGCGCCTGCAATGAACAGGTTGAGATGACAGAACACGCTGTCGGCCACACCGGTGACTGCGGCCAGTTCTGCGTCGCGCAGACCGGCCCAGGCAGATGGAAGATCCATACGGGAATCAAAAGAACCCACTTCAACCGGCACGGTCTTGAGCTGGAATTGGCCGCCATCCGAATCGGGGTAGATGACCAGGCGAACGTCGGGCATTTCATCAATTACCACACGTGTCCAGGGCATGCCGCCCTCTCGCAGGTGCAACACCCGCCCATTGAGCAGGCGCGGAGACTGGCGCACAGTGTCCATCGCAAGGATCTGTCCGATCTTCTTGATGATGGCCTGATCCAGAAATTTCCGGATAATGCCCACGGCTTCGATGAAGCGAGCATCCTGCAGTTGGGCTTTGGCCTGCACGCCCAGACCTTGTTCTTCCAGCCAGTTGGTGTTGAGTTGCGAAATCAGCGACGACAGCCCGAAAATGCCCGGCGCCACCTCGCCTTGGCCGGTGTCCACCATGTCGAGATACTGGACCAGTGAGTGGTCAATGGAGCGCACGATGCTGGAGATCGCGGCATCGTCGAGCACCCATCCCCGAGACTGTGCCAGCGCACGCGCATAGGCTGCGCCATGCACCGACCAAACGAGACCGGCACTGGCGTAGCCCACACCCGGTTGTTCCAGGCCATGGACCGTCTCGGCGGGGCGGGCACCGTCGAAGCCACGCTGGTGGTGATCGAAGCGACCGCGATCCGGCACCCATTCGCCCCCAACATCCACCGCAAAGTCGGCCTTGTCAATGACCACTAGCTGACGGGTGCGCAGCAGCGCATGGTGGGGAAAGACGCCCATCAGAACCCCCACGCCGAAGACGTCGTCCGCGTGGAAAGTACCGTTGTGTGTGACGATGGTGACAGAGCGTTCGTTCATCGGGCGATTGTAGGAAGCTCAAGCGCAGCCCAGGCTCTTGACCCGCCTACACGGACGGCAGTGAACAGGCCTGTCATAGGCACGTGCTCACTGAGTGCACCACCACTCCCCCTGGATTCATGATCCGAATTCCCGCTCCAGCTTGCCCCTGAGTTCATCCAGCACCGACGGCTCGCTGATGCCGTGCGCCGGATGCGTCAGCACCAGGTGGTCACCGAACGAGCCCTCCCAGCCCTCGTTGAGGTCATCGATCGCCACCACGTTCGCCGGCTTGCGGCGCAGGAAGTCTTCATAGACCTGCTGTCCTCTGGGCAGGTTCTGGAAGCGGTATTTGTCCATCCGGCTGTGAAAGGTCGCCCCCACCACACGTTGCCTCAGCCCCTCCGGCAGGAACTTGGCGGAACGCGTAACACCGTAGGTTCTGACCCAGCTGGTGCTCAGCACGATGAGGACATCCGCATAAGGCCTGAGCAGCTCATCCAGCAGCGGGGCATGCTGAAACAGCGTGAATCCCGGCGGGGCGTCCAGGTAGACGCCCTTTCTGGGGTGCCAGAGACAGTTTTCATGGTGGAGCACGCCGTCGTAGTCCAGGTACAGGACCTTGCCGCCGCTGCCTTTGGGGGTTTTCTGGATCATGCGATGGTCTGCTTCATAGGTAAACACCATGGTCCATCTGGGCCAACAGGGTTTGGAGCGCCTCCACACCGGCCCGGGTCGCGATCAGCTCCAAGGGCACCTGCCCATCCAGGGCGAGTGCCGGCCTGGAGAGCCACTGCAAAGCCAGTTGCCGATCACCGAACATGCGCTGCGCCGCCTCGGTGACTTCGATCAGCGCCACGAAGGCGTCCGATGCATCGAGAGGCAGGCGCGCTGTATCCGTCGCTTTGCCCGTCGGCCAGCAACCCAGCGCCTTGAGCAACACCGCATCGGTCAAGGGATGAAGGGCCTTGAACAGGGATTTCAGATCCCTGGACGGGATGCCGGTCAGAATGGTTCGGTGCCGCTCCATGGCGGTCAGGGTCAGGTATTTTTTGCTCAGCCGCTCCCATGCCTTGATGGCATCCCCTTCGTATTTGGATGCGGGTCTGCTCACCACCGCCTCCTGGGTTTGCATGGCCTCAGCCGCTTGCTGCTCCTGTCTCACCAGCCGTTCGTAGTCGGGGCTGCCGAATTCCCACCCCACTGGCGCCATGGACTCCCACTCCACATCCTCGGCCGTGTACCAGCGCTTGCGGCGCTCCACTCCTGCGCGGATCAGCCGGTAGATCCGTTGTTTATTCTTGCGGATTCCCATCGTCTGTCTTCCCATTTATCGGTTCAATCCCTTCGGGTCTGACTTCAAGCCCAGGGACGGCCTGCGCGCTCGATCGCCACCCTCACCCGGGCGACCTGCTGCTCGTCGAGGCCACCGGCCTGGTCATCGACCAATTCGTCATGCCCAAGGGCTGCGGCCAGCAGGTTGGCCAGGGCCGGGCTGCGCTGACGCAAGTTCTTCAGCAACGGGGCCAGGACGTCCTGGCGCATATCCCGGTGATCGTCCTGGTCCCAGTCGGACGGTTTCATGCCTTCTGTCTTGCCCGCCTGCAGACACAGGTACCAGCCGCTGTCCTGAAGGAATGCGGCCAGGGCAGCAACGGGGCGCTCCCAGGGCAGCAGCTCCATGGCAGCCCCCGCCACCTTCATGGCCTGGATGCTGCGGTTGAGGGCCAGCGTGGGCGGAACATCCCGGTCCCTTGACACGATCACCTGCAGGTAGGCCGTGCACAGCACGTCATCACTGAAGAGTTGGCCGATCACTTTGTCCAGCTCCCCGTGGTTCAACCTCGGGACGGCACTCAGGATGGCGTCGCGGCGCAGCTTCACTTCCCCCCCGTTCCAGCCGCTGGCCGGATCGGTGGCGGCTTGCTGGGCCATGTGTGCGGATGGGCGCTTGTTCATGATCGAATCCTTTCGGGTAAGGAGGGTGGTACGGTTCTCAACGCGGAGGCTTTGTGTCTTGCCTCATTCAAGCTCTCACACTTTTGTGCCGTGTCAAGGCCTGCCTCAGCAGTATTTCTGTCCACACCATGGCACTGCCGACCCGCATGGCTTGGTGCTCGTCTTCCGGACGCTCTGGCGCCCAGTCATGGCGTTCGTCGAGCAGTCGGCTCAGCACGTAGGCCGAGGTCTGGTCCCGTTGGTGCTGTTTGGCCAGCGCGGCGTGGACCATGCCCGATCGCACGTACCGGCTCAGGGCGTGCCCGTACCCGCTCTGGACGAAGGCCCGGGGGTCGCCCCCTCCGCGTTTGACCACGTCCCACATCCTCAGTTGCCCCAAGGGGGTGAGAAACGCCGCCATGCGGGCCAGCTCCTTGTCTTCCGGCAGCAGGCCTTTGAGTCGGTCCGCTTTTCTCGCGAGATCCAGTGCCAGGCGGTACGGCCCATCGTTGATCTCTGTCTGCCGGTCGTCACACTGCTTTGCGGTCTCCCTGTGCGAACCATCGACCGGCTGCTCTTTGGCTTCGTCCCCTGTCCCGCGCTGTTTCGGGTGGAAATAGGCCGAGATGAAGTCGGTGTGTCTCATGAGGTCTTTCATCAACTCGACCAGCGGGCTCTTGCGTCCGAAGGGGAACTCTTGCCAGATGCGCTGCCGGCATCTGATCTGCTCTTCCTCGTGCAGTTGGTAGCCGACCGCTTCTGCCATTTCCTTGCTCATCCGAAAATCCATCACGGGCGGTATGAAGAGCGGGAGCTTCTTTGTCTCGGGCAGCTTCACGTGCTCTGGTTTCATCTGTGGGCCTGGGGGTTTCTTGTCGTTCATGGGTGGGTTCCTGTATGGGGGTGGTGGCTGTCCTGCGTGCTCATCCGTGACGGACTGACGTTGCGCGAGCGGTCTTGGCGCTGCCTGGTCCGTTCTCGAGGTTCCGGGCGCGTCGCTCTGCGGCCACCCTGCCCCGCATCCTGGGCACGGCTTGAGGGGGCACTTCAGCCACCGGCACGTACACCGCTGCATCCGCTGGCCCCATGCGATCGATTCCATCGGGCTGACGCAGCTTCACCAATGGCCCGTGGGAGAGCTTGCTGGCCAGCAGCCGCTCCATGGCCGAGCCGTCCTGGCGGGTGAGGTTGGGCACGTAGCGGCTGTAGACCCGAAACAGCATTTCTGTGCTGGTGTGCCCGAGTTGCCGGGCGATCCACTCGGGTGCCTCCCCAGCGGCGAGCCACAGGGTCGCTGCCGTGTGCCGCATCTGGTACGGGCGCCGCTCTTCCAAGTCCAGGTAGCGCAGCAGCGGATACCAGACCCGATCCGAGAAGTTCTTGTTGTCCAGGGGCGCCCCCAGCATGTTGCAAAACACGTACTCGGACAGGGCGCCTGTGGCCTCATGCTGGGCCAGCAAGGCTTCGTACACCGGCTGGCTCATCTGGATGTCCCGCTGGCTGCCGTCGGTCTTGGTGTACTCGTCCTCACCGAGGACGAAGGTCTCCCGCACCAGGATCAGCCTGCGTTCAAAGTCGACGTACTTCCATTTGACGCCATGCACCTCACCGGTCCTCATGCCGGTGAAGAACCTGACCATGAAGTAGTTCTTGTAGTCCGCCCGCACCGTGGCCAGTATTCGCTGGACGTCGTGGAGGCTGAACGGGTGGACGTCGGTTTTTCTGACCTTGAGCCGCTTGATGTTGGTCGTCGGTGACGTAAACTGAAACCGGTCGGCGGCTTCGTCCAATATCTGGCACAGCGTGCCAACGATTTCGTTGATGCGTTTGGGTGACAAGCCTGCCCTGTCTCCGCGGCCTGGTTCTTTGGCGAGAGCGGCGCGGAATGCAAGGACATCAGACTTGGTGATACTGCCGACCACCTTCTTGCCGAAGTACGGAAGAATGCGGCCGTTGAGGGTCGACATCAGTGAGCGGATGTGGCTGCGCCTCCACTGAATGCTGTGCTCATCTACCCACTGGTTGGCGAAGTCTTCAAACAGTGGGGTACGGTTTTCATTCCGCTCTTCCTGCCTCCCTGTCACTTCTCTCCCAACGGACTGTGGCGGCGGTGGCACCACGGCTTCTTGTGTGGCCTGCGGCTCTTGCCCCACTTTCACCCTCAGTCGCTTAAGCGCCTTGCTGTTCGGGAAATGGTGCTCGTATACAAACGTGCCCGCCTTGATGGCCTCTTCCATCTGCTCGAGAACCTTCTCCATCCTCTTGCGATTGGCAAGGGTGTCTTTCAGCGTCGTCTGCTCCCTGAAGCGAGAGCCCTGATAGCGGAAGTCAAAGAAGAGCAAACCGTTGTCTGCCCTGGCGCGAACACTAGACATGCATCGTCCCTCCGCTGGCCAGTGGGATTGCCGTCAAGCCCACAGGCCTGGTGCGTGAGGCTTTGACCATGTCACGCTCTATGGCTTCCCAGACAAAGAGGATCTTTCTGCCGCCAAAAGGCCGGAAGTAATGCTCCCCCTCGATCAGCACGGAGTTCATCAGCCTCTCCCTGATCGTTCGGATGTCGTACTTGATTCGAGCCGACAGCTCGTCTGTCGTTAGCAGTTCACCTGGCATCAATTTCTCCTTAAGTCGCTACCGTTACTATCGGTAGACATGCTTATGGTAAGCCAAAATCGAACGCTGTCAACATGTCTACCGTAATTTTTTGCTAGCGACTAGAATGGGCGACATCATGGAAAGAAGTCAGCTCAACCTTCGCATCTCGGATGAACTTGGGAAGCTCATTGATGCCAAGCGCATCGAGCTTGCAGGCTCCCTCGGCACCATTCCGTCAAGATCCGATGTCCTGCGACTTGCTCTGGAACAGTTTCTCAAGACCGATCTGTCCTCTACAGAAGTCGACCGTCGGCGCGGCAAGAAATCCAAGTCCGACCAGACTTCAGCCTGACAGGCCCGCTCCCTGGCCCAAGGCCCTAAGACCCGGCTGTGCTGCTAGCATGTAGCCAAATGCCCGCACTCAGCGGTCGGCAACAGCGCACTCTCAGGGACGTATATGCTCAGCAGCGACATCCGCAGCCAAATCGATTCCATCTGGAACGCCTTCTGGTCTGGCGGCATCTCCAACCCCATGGAGGTACTAGAGCAAATCACCTACCTGCTGTTCATCCGCCGCCTGGATGACGCCCACACCCTCGAAGAAAGCAAGGCCCTGCTGCTCAAGCAGCCCATGGCCCAGCGCATCTTCCCCGAAGGCAAAGACGCCCTCGGTCGCCCCTACGACGACCTGCGCTGGTCGCGCTTCAAGAACTTCGCGCCGGCCGAGATGTTCAACGTGGTGGGCGAGCGCGTGTTCCCCTTCCTGCGCAACCGGGGCGGTGACGGCTCCACCTACAGCCAGCACATGAAGGATGCGCGGTTCACCATCCCCACACCTGGCCTGCTGGCCAAAGTGGTGGACATGCTGGACCACGTGCCCATGGAGGACCGCGACACCAAGGGCGACCTGTACGAGTACATGCTGGGCAAAATAGCATCAGCGGGCCAGAACGGCCAGTTCCGCACGCCCCGGCACATCATCAAGCTGATGGTGGCCATGACATGCCTACTAAGTGGGGCGAAGAAGCCCTTGATCAGGCTGTCGAGCCTACATTCAACCAATCTGCGCTTTACAGGCACTACTTTCTGAACATGCAGAGTCAAGTAAACGTGCTGAAACAGTATTCAGTCAGCGACCGACGGAACTTCCTACTAGAACGAGTCGCCGATGCGATGGCCAACTATCAGGCGCTACCACGCGGTCTGAATCTTGAGCGTCACGGCACCGGAGTGCATCTACCGGCCTGGCACAACGCTATACGAACCTTCTGACGCACCGCCACGACTCGCAACAACCCTGGCGGCGAGAGCCGCCTGGGCATGCCAACGCTTCGCCTCGCTTAGCGGTCCAACAGTCTTCGCGGCGAGATGAACATAGAGCCCTCCACCTTTTCGCTCAATCGAGGCAAGGCCGACGCCAGCGGCTTTGAAGCGAGCGACCTGCGATAGCGCGGGACGCACGTAAGCATGATCGAGGACCACCCATGACTCGTCGGCGAACTGCAGGTTTCGAGAGGCCTGCACGATCACGCGCTGCCATTCGCTCAGCTTCGCTTCGACGGCGATGACCCGCCCAAACGGGGGCACGGTTATGGGGAGGATGAACAAGCTGTCCCCTTGGCGCTGCACCAGGCCGAGGGTCGATAGAAGCGATATGACACGGGCTGTACCACCTTCGGTCGTACCGAGCGACGCTGCAAGGGTCTCCTTCGAGTTGATTTTGCGGCAGACCTCTGGGCTCAGCAGGACTGCCAAGCGGGGTGTTATGCCTGCGAGCGCTTGAAGTGCATTCGTTGTCCGAGTGGCTCGCTTGGCAAACACTAAGTCCGCAATCCCGACGCCGGCGTCGACCTCGAGCTCGATACGATAGTCCCGTCGGCTTGCGCGCTTGGCGCAGGCAACGATGGCCTTCACCAGTTGTTGTTCGGACTCAAACCCTACGCTTCTCAAGATACCTACCTTCTGCCTTGCCTCTTCTATATTCGCGCTTGGCCCCAGGCCGCCGTGACGCGGAGACCGGCACTTTATCGATCGAGCTCCAAGAGCCGGAACCCCATTTGCGTCACAGCGGCAGCGAAGCTTCGGCGGCAATGTCTGCGCTCATCGCCTCGTCCGTTGCCAAGGACTGCATTGTGCCGGGAAGTGGTCAAAGACTTATAGCTTCTGAATGACCCCTACCGCTGCAGACATGCCTCACATGATCTACGCGGCACGGCGGCTCTTGCTTCAGAACAGACTGGATTGGTCCGAGTAGACCTCTGTCTCTACCGAGCCAGATAACTAGCAATCATCAATCTGGACGCATGTACCCAATGGTCATAAGCGTCCAACCGCCAATTTTGTGGGCACAGCGTGGGCACAAAATGGGCACAGGTTGGGCACAAAAACAAAAACGCCCACTTGAAGTGGGCGCTTACTGTAGGCCGAGGCCTTGATCTTGTTGGTTGCGCGGGCAAGATTTGAACTTGCGACCTTTGGGTTATGAGCCCAACGAGCTACCAGACTGCTCCACCGCGCGCCAAGATTTAGATTATAGCACGATTATTCGGCTGCCTCAACCGCGGTGGCGGCATCGGTGGTTTCGGCGCGGTCAACCAGTTCGATCAGGGCCATCGGGGCGTTGTCGCCGACGCGGAAACCCATCTTGAGGATGCGCGTGTAACCGCCCGGGCGGGCCTTGAAACGCGGGCCGAGTTCGTTGAACAACTTGACGACCACGTCGCGGTCGCGCAGGCGGTCAAAGGCCAGGCGGCGGTTGGCCAGCGTGGGCTCCTTGGCCAGGGTGATCATGGGCTCGACCACACGGCGCAGTTCCTTGGCCTTGGGCAGGGTGGTCTTGATGGCCTCGTGCGTGAGCAGCGAGTTCATCATGTTGCGCAGCATCGCCAGGCGGTGCGAGCTGGTGCGGTTGAGTTTGCGAAGTCCGAGTCCGTGACGCATGATGGTTCCTTTCTGTAATCGCCTGCGGCCGTATCAGGTACCGCAGGGTGTCATGGGCGGGTGAAAAAGTGTTCAGTGCTTTTCCAGGCCGACGGGCGGCCAGTTTTCCAGCTTCATGCCCAGCGTCAAGCCGCGCGAAGCCAGCACTTCCTTGATTTCGTTGAGCGACTTGCGACCCAGGTTCGGGGTCTTGAGCAGCTCGTTCTCGGTGCGCTGGATCAGGTCACCGATGTAGTAGATGTTCTCGGCCTTGAGGCAGTTGGCCGAACGGACCGTGAGTTCCAGCTCGTCCACCGGACGCAGCAGGATCGGGTCGAACTGCTGGCTGCTGCGCGGCGCGGCGGCACCCATTTCGAAGGCTTCGGCGCCTTCGAGCTGGGCGAACACGGCCAGCTGCTCGACCAGGATCTTGGCCGAGGCGCGCACGGCCTCTTCCGGGCCGACGGAGCCGTTGGTCTCGATGTCGAGCACCAGCTTGTCGAGGTCGGTGCGCTGCTCCACACGGGCGCTTTCGACCGTGTAGCTCACGCGCTTGATGGGCGCAAAGGATGCGTCAAGGACGATGCGACCGATGGAACGCGAGGAATCGTCGGTGCGGCGCAGCGTGCCCGGCACATAGCCACGGCCTTTTTCGACCTTGATCTGCATGTCGAGCTTGGCACCGGCGGACATGTTCGCGATGACGTGCTCGGGATTCAGGATCTCGACGTCGTGCGGCGTCTGGATGTCGGCTGCGGTGACCACGCCTTCGCCTTCCTTGCGCAGGCTCAGCGTGACTTCGTCGCGGTTGTGGAGCTTGAACACCACACCCTTGAGGTTGAGCAGGATGTTGACGACGTCTTCCTGCACGCCGTCGATCGAGGAGTACTCGTGCACGACACCCGCGATGGTCACTTCCGTCGGGGCATGGCCCACCATGGAAGACAGCAGCACACGGCGCAGGGCGTTGCCCAGCGTGTGGCCGTAACCGCGCTCGAAAGGCTCCAGAGTGACCTTGGCGCGGTTCGCCGAGATTTGCTCGACGTTGATGTTCTTGGGTTTGAGCAGATTGTTCAGCATTCGGACTTCCTTCAATACCCTCGGCTCGTTACACCGATAAGGCAGATGGAGCACAAATCCCGGATCCCACGGGGAAGCGGAATCCGGGCACGAGGGGGGTTGCTCGCGATCAACGCGAGTAGAGTTCGACGATCAGGGATTCGTTGATGTCGGCACCGAATTCGTCGCGGTCGGGCACTTTCTTGAAGGTGCCTTCGGCCTTGTCGGCGGCGACTTCCACCCAGGCAGGGAAGCCGATCTGCTTGGCCAGTTCCAGCGCCTCTTTGACACGGGCCTGGCCCTTGGACTTTTCACGCACGGCGACCTGGTCACCGGCCTTCACCAGGAAGGAAGGAATGTTGACGCTCTGGCCATTGACCGTGATGCCCTTGTGCGACACCAGCTGACGGGCTTCTGCGCGGGTGGAGGCAAAGCCCATGCGGAACACCACGTTGTCCAGGCGCGACTCCAGCAGGAACAGCAGGTTGGCACCGGTGTTGCCACGGCGGCGGTCGGCTTCGGCGAAGTAGCGGCGGAACTGGCGCTCCAGCACGCCGTAGGTGCGCTTGACCTTCTGCTTCTCGCGCAGCTGCAGACCGAAGTCGGAGGTGCGCTGGCCGGAGGTGCGGCCGTGCTGGCCGGGCTTGGAGTCAAACTTGGCCTTGTCGCTGATCGAGCGGCGGGCGCTCTTGAGCAACAGGTCTGAGCCTTCACGGCGGGAAAGTTTGGCCTTGGGGCCGAGGTAACGTGCCACGTTGATGTCCTTCAATATCTACCGCAACCTGCTGTTGCGGGAGCCACGCGCGACGCCTTCGTCATCACGGGGCGGTGGGCTTAGCAAAAATGCCACCGCAGGGTGCTGCGGTGGCGCTGAAACAAAAGCTTTGGATTATAGCGCGTCAGATGCGGCGGCGCTTCTGCGGGCGGCAGCCGTTGTGCGGCACGGGCGTCACATCGGCGATCGAGGTGATGCGGATGCCCAGGGCACCCAGCGCACGCACCGACGACTCGCGACCTGGGCCGGGGCCCTTGATCTCGACGTCGAGGTTCTTGATGCCCTGCTCCATGGCGGCACGGCCGGCCACTTCGGAAGCCACCTGGGCGGCGAACGGGGTCGACTTGCGCGAGCCCTTGAAGCCCTGACCACCCGAAGACGCCCACGACAGGGCATTGCCCTGGCGGTCGGTGATGGTGATGATGGTGTTGTTGAACGAAGCGTGGACGTGCGCAATGCCGTCGGCAATGTTCTTGCGAACCTTCTTGCGCACGCGGGCGGCGGCGCTGCTGGAGGGAGACTTGGCCATAACTGTCCTTTAACCGATTACTTCTTCAGCGACTGGGCTGCCTTGCGCGGGCCCTTGCGGGTGCGGGCATTGGTCTTGGTGCGCTGACCACGCACGGGCAGGCCGCGGCGGTGGCGGAAGCCGCGGTAGCAGCCGATGTCCATCAGTCGCTTGATGTTCATCGTGGTTTCACGACGCAGATCGCCTTCGATGGTGAAGGTGTTGACCGAGTCACGCACCTTCTCGAGTTCGGCGTCGGTCAGATCCTTGATCTTCTTGGCGTAGTCGATGCCGCATGCCTCGCAGATCTTGCGGGCGCGGGTGCGACCAATGCCGAAGATCGCGGTCAGGCCGATTTCGGCGTGCTTGTGCGGCGGAATGTTGATACCTGCAATACGTGCCATGGTGGTCCTCTAAACGTGTCAGCCTTGACGCTGCTTGTGTCGCGGGTCGGTGCAAATCACTCGCACGACGCCATGGCGACGGATGATCTTACAGTTGCGGCACATTTTCTTGACCGAAGCCGAAACTCTCATGTTTCTCTCCTAGATAAATCTTCAAAACTCTTCACTTGCTGCGGAACACGATACGGGCCCGGGTCAGGTCGTAGGGCGTGAGCTCCACCTTGACCTTGTCTCCGGGCAGGATGCGGATGTAGTGCATCCGCATCTTGCCCGAAATGTGTCCCAGTACCACGTGTCCGTTTTCCAGCTTCACGCGGAACGTTGCGTTGGGGAGGTTTTCGATCACCTCGCCCTGCATCTCAATCACATCATCCTTCGCCATTTTCAGACGCCAGGTGTAGCCTTAAAGTTGGCCTTCTTCAACAGCGATTCGTACTGCTGGGACATCACGTAGTTCTGGACCTGGGACATGAAGTCCATGGTCACCACCACGATGATGAGCAGCGACGTGCCACCGAAATAGAAAGGTACGTTGTACTTCAGGATCAGGAATTCGGGCAGCAGGCAGACCAGCGTGATGTAGATGGCACCAGCCAGTGTCAAGCGCACCAGGATCTTGTCGATGTAGCGTGCGGTCTGGTCGCCTGGGCGAATGCCCGGAATGAACGCACCGCTCTTCTTCAGGTTGTCGGCGGTTTCGCGGCTGTTGAACACCAGCGCCGTGTAGAAGAAGCAGAAGAAGATGATCGCAGCAGCGTAGAAGCCCACGTAGATCGGCTGTCCCGGCGAGAGCGCCGCGGCCACGTCACGCAGCCAGCGGGTGCTGTCGCCCGTGCTGACCCAGCTCACCAGCGTGGTCGGCAGCAGGATGATCGACGAAGCGAAGATCGGAGGAATCACGCCAGCCATGTTCAGCTTGAGCGGCAGATGCGACGACTGCCCGCCGTACACCTTGTTGCCGACCTGACGGCGCGCGTAGTTCACCAGGATCTTGCGCTGACCGCGCTCGATGAACACCACGAAGTAGGTCACCAGCACCACCAGCAGCACGATGAAGATCGAGACCAGGATGTTCATGGCACCGGTGCGAACCAGCTCCAGCAGTCCGCCGACGGCGCTGGGCAAACCCGCAGCAATGCCGGCAAAGATCAGGATGGAGATGCCGTTGCCCAGACCGCGCTCGGTGATCTGCTCACCCAGCCACATCAGGAACATGGTGCCTGCCACCAGGCTGACCACCGCCGTGATGCGGAATCCCATGCCCGGATCGATGACCAGCCCCGGCGAGCCTTCCAGCGCCATGGCAATCCCCAGCGACTGGAACACAGCCAGCGCCAGCGTGCCGTAGCGGGTGTACTGCGTGATCTTGCGGCGGCCGGCCTCGCCCTCTTTCTTGAGCTGCACGAAAGTCGGCACGACGTAAGTCATCAACTGCATGATGATCGACGCCGAGATGTAGGGCATGATGCCCAGCGCGAAGACCGTGAAACGCGACAGCGCACCACCCGAGAACATGTTGAACAGGCTCAGGATGCCGCCCTGCTGGCTCTTGAACAGCTGTTCGAGCTGGGCAGGGTCGATCCCCGGCACGGGAATGTGCGCGCCAATGCGGTAAACCACCAGCGCCAGGAGCAGGAAAACCAGACGGCGACGCAGGTCGCCGAATTTTCCGGTCTTGGCTAGAGCAGCAGATGTGGCCACGTGCAGTCCTGTCGACGTGGGCCTCAGGCCACGGAGCCGCCGGCGGCCTCGATGGCCGCCTTGGCACCGGCAGTGGCACCGATGTTGTTCAGCTTGACGGCCTTGGTCAGTTCACCGGTCTTGATGACCTTGATCTTCTTGGCCAGCTCCGGCACCAGGCCGGCCTGCTTGAGCACCAGGGCATCGACCTCGGCGGCGCCCAGCGCCTCCAGATCGGCCAGGGTGATCTCGGCATTGAACTTCAGGGTCTGCGACTTGAAACCGCGCTTGGGCAGACGACGCTGCAGCGGCATCTGGCCGCCTTCGAAGCCGACCTTGTGGTAGCCACCGGCACGGGACTTCTGGCCCTTGTGGCCACGACCCGCGGTCTTGCCCAGGCCGGAGCCGATGCCGCGACCCACGCGACGCTTGGCGTGCTTGGCGCCCGCAGCGGGCTTGATAGTGTTGAGTTCCATGTCTTGACTCCGATCAGAGCACTTTGAGCAGGTAGCTGATCTTGTTGATCATGCCGCGCACGGCAGGGGTGTCCTGCAGTTCGCTCGTGCTGTTGAGCTTGCGCAGGCCCAGGCCGCGCACGGTGGCACGGTGGGACTCTTTGCACCCGATGGGGCTGCGCACCAGTTGGATCTTGATGGTGTTGGTGGTCGTCATGATCGTTCCAATCAACCCAGGATGTCTTCCACCGACTTGCCGCGCTTGGCAGCGACTTCGGCGGGGGTGGTGGAGTTGTTGAGGGCGTCGAGCGTGGCGCGGACCAGGTTGTAGGGGTTGCTCGACCCGTGGCTCTTGGCCACGACGTCGGTGATGCCCAGCACCTCGAACACGGCGCGCATCGGGCCGCCGGCGATGATGCCGGTACCCTTGCTGGCAGGCAGCATCATGACGTTGGAGGCACCGTGCTCGCCGGTGACTGCATGGTGCAGGGAACCGTTCTTGAGCGACACCTTGATCATGTTGCGGCGGGCCTGCTCCATGGCTTTCTGCACCGCCACGGGCACTTCACGTGCTTTGCCCTTGCCCATGCCGACACGGCCATCGCCGTCACCGACGACGGTCAGCGCTGCGAAACCGAGGATGCGACCGCCCTTGACCACCTTGGTCACGCGGTTGACCGCGATCATCTTCTCGCGCAAGCCGTCGTCGCTCGCTTCGTTCTTCACGTTAGCTTGAAGTTTTGCCATTTGCGTATCCCGTCCAATCAGAATTGCAGGCCGGCTTCACGCGCGGCGTCTGCCAGGGCTTTGACACGGCCGTGATAGGCAAAGCCCGAACGGTCGAAGGCCACCTTCTCGATGCCGGCGGCTTTCGCCTTCTCGGCGATGCGCTTGCCGATGAGTTCGGCAGCCGCCTTGTTGCCGCCCTTGCCGGCCGCACCCAGCTGGGTACGGACCTCGGCTTCCAGGGTGGACGCCGAAACCAGCACGCGGGCGCCGTCGTCGGAAATGACGTTGGCGTAGATGTGCAGGTTCGTGCGGTTGACCGTCAGGCGCACGGCACCTTGCTGTGCAATGCGGATGCGGGTCTGACGGGCGCGACGCAGGCGCTGTTCTTTTTTCGTCAACATGATCGCTGTCCTTACTTCTTCTTGGTCTCTTTGATCACGACCTTCTCATCCGCATAACGGATGCCCTTGCCCTTGTAGGGCTCGGGAGGACGCACGGCACGGACTTCAGAAGCGACCTGACCCACACGCTGGCGGTCGGCACCCTTGATGATGACCTCGGTCGGCGTCGGGGTCTCGACCTTGATGCCGGCGGGCATGTTGATGTCGACCGGGTGGGAGTAACCCACCGCCAGATTGAGCTTGTTGCCCTGGGCGGCCGCCTTGTAGCCCACACCGATGAGGGTGAGCTTCTTCTCGAAGCCCTTGCTCACGCCGAGGACCATGTTGTTGACCAGCTGGCGGACCGTGCCGCTCATGGCGTTGGCCGCCGTGGTTTCGTCGGCGGCGCTGAACGACAGCTTGCCGTCGGCCGACTGGACCTTGACCAGGGGGTTGATCGCCATGTCCATGGCGCCCAGGGCGCCCTTGACACTGATGCTGCCTTGATTGATCGCCACTTCCACCCCTTGCGGGATGACGACGGGCGCTTTACCTACACGAGACATTTCAGATACTCCTCAATGCCCGCGTCAGGCGACGTAACACAAGACTTCGCCACCGATGCCGGCAGCACGGGCTTTGCGATCGGTCATCACGCCCTGGGGCGTGGTCACGATGGCGACCCCCAGACCGTTCTGGACCTGGGGAATGGATTTCGCGCCCTTGTAGACACGCAGACCGGGGCGGCTGACGCGCTCGATGCGCTCGATGACCGGGCGACCAGCGTAGTACTTGAGTGCGATCTCAAGCTGGTGCTTGCCGTCTTCGGACTTGACTTGGAAGCCGTCGATGTAGCCCTCGTCCTTCAGCACCTGCGCGATGGCGGCCTTCACTTTGGAAGAAGGCATGGCCACAACGGCCTTTTCCACCATCTGCGCGTTGCGGATGCGGGTCAACATGTCGGCGATAGGATCACTCATGCTCATTTGGGGTTCTCCTTGCGCCTTACCAGCTGGCCTTGGTCACACCGGGGATCTCACCGGCAAAGGCGAGTTCACGCACCTTGGAACGGCCAAGGCCGAACTGGTTGAACGTGCCACGGGGACGACCGGTGATTTCGCAGCGGTTGCGCTGACGGGTCGGGTTCGCGTTGCGGGGCAGCTTCTGCAGCGCCAGACGGGCGGCGTCGCGCTCCTCGTCGGAACGCTTGGCATCGTTGGCAACGGTCTTGAGCTCGTTGTACTTGTTGGCGAACTTGGCGGCGAGTTTCTCGCGCTTGAGTTCACGCTGGAGCAAAGCTTGTTTAGCCACACACCACCTCAGTTCTTGAACGGGAAACGGAAACCAGCCAGCAGAGCCTTGCACTCTTCGTCGGTCTTGGCTGTCGTCGTGATGCTGATGTTCAGGCCACGCAGCGCATCCACCTTGTCGTATTCGATTTCGGGGAAGATGATCTGCTCCTTGACACCCACGTTGTAGTTGCCGCGGCCATCGAAGGCCTTGCCGGAAATACCACGGAAGTCACGCACGCGGGGCAGGGCCACGGTGACGAAACGGTCCAGGAATTCGTACATGCGAACGCCACGCAGCGTGACCATGCAGCCGATGGGCTGCTGCTCGCGGATCTTGAATCCGGCGATGGCCTTCTTGGCCTTGGTCACCACAGGCTTCTGGCCGGCGATCTTGGTCAGGTCGCCCACGGCGCTGTCCATGACCTTCTTGTCGGCCACGGCCTCGCTCACACCCATGTTGAGCGTGATCTTGGTGATGCGCGGCACTTCCATGACGGACTTGTAGCCGAACTGCTCCTGCAAGGCAGGCGCGATCTTGTCGCGGTAGATTTGTTGCAAGCGTGCCATGATCAAGCCACCTTAATTTCTTCGCCACTGGACTTGTAGACGCGCGCCTTCTTGCCGTCGGCCAGCAGCTTCACACCCACGCGATCGGCTTTGCCGGTAGCGGGATTGAAGATCGCCACGTTGGACTGGTTGATGGGCATGGTCTTTTCCACGATGCCACCGGCCACACCCTTCATGGGGTTGGGCTTGGTGTGCTTCTTGACCAGGTTCACACCCTCGACCACCACGCGCTCGTCGTCGGCACGCAGCAGCACCTTGCCGCGCTTGCCTTTGTCGCGGCCCGCGATCACGATGACCTCATCGCCTTTACGTATCTTGTTCATGTCGATTCCTCAGAGAACCTCGGGCGCCAGGGACACGATCTTCATGAACTTCTCGGTACGCAGTTCACGCGTGACCGGGCCGAAGATGCGGGTGCCGATGGGCTCCAGCTTGGCGTTGAGCAACACGGCGGCGTTGCCATCGAACTTGATCAAGGCGCCATCGGGGCGACGGATGCCCTTGGCGGTGCGCACGACCACGGCGTTGTAGATCTCGCCCTTCTTGACGCGACCACGCGGAGCGGCTTCCTTGATACTCACTTTGATGACGTCGCCCACGCTGGCGTAGCGGCGCTTGGAGCCGCCGAGCACCTTGATGCACATCACGGACTTGGCACCCGTGTTGTCGGCAACATCGAGTCGAGATTGCGTTTGAATCATTTGATATAAGTCCCAACTTGAATCCCGGCAGCCACCATGGCCTTCGGCGATCAGTCTTGGGCCCGTCGTTGTCGGCCAGCCCCGCCTGAACAGGGCCCTGCGCCGACTTCGGTGGGCAGAAAACTTCACCCACTGCGGGCGAAGCGTCGAATTATGGCACTGTTTGGATCGGTCGTCAAGCAATGGGGCCGCCGCCCTTGCGAATCGCGTCTGCGGCGGTAGCCGCCTGCCCCCGGCGCACTGTGCGCCACAGAGGAGAATCGCCATGCCTTACCTGCTGGCCCTGGACCAGGGCACCTCCAGCTCCCGCAGCATCGTCTTCGACACCCGGGGCCAGATTGTTGCCATGGCGCAACAACCGCTGGCCGCCCAGTACCCGCATCCGGGCTGGGTCGAACAAGACCCGATGGCCATCTGGTCCAGCCAGCTGGCCACCGCGCGCGAGGCGCTGCAGCGCGCCGGCCTCTCGGCCCGCGACATCGCGGCCGCCGGCATCACCAACCAGAGGGAAACCACCCTGCTCTGGCACCGCCGCACCGGACAGCCCGTCCATCCGGCCATCGTCTGGCAGGACCGACGCACCGCGGCGGCATGCGCCCAGCTGCGTGACCAGGGCCTGGAGCCGCTGGTGCAGGCACGCACCGGCCTGCGCATCGATCCCTACTTCTCGGCCACCAAGCTGGCCTGGCTGCTGGACCACGTGCCCGGTGCCCGCGCCCAGGCCGAGCGCGGCGAACTGGCCTTCGGCACCGTGGACAGCTGGCTGCTGTGGCGCTTCACGGGCGGCCGCCTGCACGCCACCGACGTGAGCAACGCCTCGCGCACCCTGCTGTTCGACATCGACCGGCGGCAATGGGACACCGACCTGTTGCAGGCGTTCGGCATCCCGGCCAGCCTGATGCCGCAGGTGCTGCCTTCCAGCGCCGACTTCGGCGTCATCGAAACCGAATGGCTGGGAGACCCCATCCGGATCTGCGGGGTTGCCGGGGACCAGCAGAGCGCGAGCTTCGGCCAGGCCTGCTTCCACCCCGGCATGGCCAAGAACACCTACGGCACCGGCTGCTTCCTGCTGATGCACACCGGCCTGCGGCGCATCGACAGCCACAACGGCCTGATCGCCACCGCTGCGGCCCAGAACGACCGTCAGGCGCAGTTCGCCCTCGAAGGCAGTGTCTTCGTGGGCGGCGCCGTGGTGCAATGGCTGCGCGACGGCCTGCACGCCATTTCCGCCAGCGGGGACGTGGAGGCGCTGGCCGCCAGCGTGCCGGATGCCGGCGGGGTGGTGATGGTGCCGGCCTTCACCGGCCTGGGCGCGCCCTACTGGAACCCTGACGCGCGCGGCGCCATCGTGGGCCTGACGCGCGGCTCGACCATGGCCCACATCGCTCGCGCAGCGCTCGACAGCATCGCCTGCCAGAGTGCCGCCCTGCTGCAGGCCATGAACCGCGACGCGCTGGCCGCCGGCGGCGAACCGGTGCGCGAGCTGCGGGTCGATGGCGGCGCCTGCGTCAACAACCTGCTGATGCAGACCCAGGCCGACCTGCTGGGAATACCGGTGGTGCGCCCGACCGTCACCGAAACCACCGCGCTGGGCGCGGCCTGTCTGGCCGGACTGGGTGCGGGCGTCTATGCCGGCCTGGACGAACTGGAACGCCTCTGGCAGCCCGGGCGGGTGTTCACGCCCCGGCTGCCGCCGGAGCAGGCACAGGAGCGCATGGCGCGCTGGGAGCACGCCGTGCGCCAGACCGTCGCCTCCTGAAAGCGGCCCGGGATCTGGCGCGACAATAGCGCCATGAGCGACGACAGCACCCCCCACCCCAGCCTAACGCCCCGCACCCGCCTGGCCTTCATCGGCGGCGGCAACATGGCCAGCGCCATCATCGGCGGCCTGATCCGGCAGGGCCTGCCCGCCGGGCAGATCACCGTGCTCGAACCCCACGCCCCCCAGCGCGACACGCTGGTGGCGACGTTCGGCGTGGCGGTGCACGAAGCCCCCGGGCCGGCCCTGGACGGTAGCGACCTGGTGGTCTGGGCCATCAAGCCGCAATCCTTCAAGGAAGCCGCCACGGCGGCAGCGACGCACACCCGCCACGCCCTGCACCTGAGCGTGGCGGCGGGGATCCGAAGCGACAGCATGGTGGCCTGGCTGGGGACCGAGCGCATCGTGCGCACCATGCCCAACACCCCGGCACTGGTCGGGCTGGGCACCACGGGCATGTATGCCCGGCCCGCAGTGAGTCCGGCCGACCGGGAGCAGGTTGAAGCGGTGGTGCGCACCACGGGGCAGTTCCTGTGGCTGGAGCGCGAAACCGACCTGGACGCCGTGACGGCGCTGTCGGGCTCGGGGCCCGCCTATGTGTTCTATTTCATCGAGGCCATGCGCCAGGCCGGAACCGAAATGGGCCTGAGCCCCGAAACGGCCACCCGGCTGGCGGTCGGCACATTCGTGGGCGCCTCCCACCTGGCCCAGGACGCGACCGACCCGCCCGAGGTGCTGCGCGAGCGCGTCACCTCCAAGGGCGGCACCACCCACGCCGCCCTGACCGCCATGGAAGCCGCCGGCGTGAAGGCCGCGTTCGTGCAGGCCATGCACGCCGCGCAGCAGAGGGCGCGGGAACTCGGCGATGCCTTCGGCGCCTGAAAAGGCGCCCGATGGCAGCGCCGGCCAAGCTCAGCCCAGCGCGTAGGACAGGGCCACGCCGGCGAACAGCGTGAACCCGAGCCAGTGGTTGAGCCGGAAGGCCCGGAAGCACCCTTCGCGCGTGCGCCCCCGGATCATCGCGTGGTGCCAGACCACCTGTGCCAGCGCCGCGACCAGCGCCAGAGCGTACACCCAGCCACCGATGCGGCCCCACAGCAAGCCGCCCCACAGGGCCAGATAGACCGCATAGAAGGCTATGACGGCGGCCACGTCGCGCTCACCCAAGGTGATGGCCGAGGTCTTCATGCCGATGTGCAGGTCGTCATCGCGGTCGACCATGGCGTACTCGGTGTCGTAGGCCAGCACCCAGAACAGGTTGCCCAGCAGCAGCGCCCAGGCCAGCCCGGGCACCTCGCCGCGCACCGCTGCGAACGCCATCGGGATGCCGAAGCTGAAGGCCACGCCCAGCACCGCCTGCGGCATGGAGACGAAGCGCTTGGCGTAGGGGTAGGCCAGCGCCACCGCCAGCGCCGCGAACGACCACGCCACGGCTTCCGCCGTGGTGGTTAGCACCAGGGCGAACGCCACCAGCGCCAGCACCGCCCCCACCGCCAGCGCCTCGCGCACCGACATCCGCCCGCTCGTGACGGGGCGCTGGGCCGTGCGCTTGACGTGGCGGTCGAAGTCGCGATCGGCGACGTCGTTGACGCAGCAGCCGGCGCTGCGCATGAGGATGGTGCCCAGCACGAACACCGCCAGCAGGTGCCAACCGGGCCAGCCGTCGGCCGCCACCCAAAGCGCCGATAGGCTGGGCCAGAGCAGCAGCAGCCAGCCGGCAGGCCGGTTCCAGCGGATCAGGTCCAGGTATAGGGCCAGCTTTTCGCGCACGGTTCGCAGTGGGAGCAAGGTCGGCACACTCAGGAGGACAGGCGCCGGACCCCGGGCAGTTCACACGCATAGACCGCGTTGCGCAGGGCCGCGATGGCCTCGTAGCGGGTGAAGCTGCGCCGCCAGGCCAGCACCACGCGCCGGGTTGGGGGGTCGCCCTCGAAGGGCAGGTAACGGACATAGACGCTGTCGTCCGTTCCCAGTCCCGGCGAGAGCGCCCTGGCACCGGGGGCCAGCGCCGAAGTGGGCACGCTCAGGCGCGGCACCAGGGTCACGCCCATGCCGGCGGCCACCATGTGCTTGATGGTCTCCAGCGACGAGCCCTCGAAGCTGCGCCGCATGCCCTCGGCGTCGTTCGAGAACCGCGCGAACTCGGGGCAGACCTCGAGCACGTGGTCGCGAAAGCAGTGGCCGTTGCCCAGCAGCAGCATGGTCTCCTGCTTGAGCTCCTCGGCCGTGATGGCGTCGCGCCGGGCCAGCGGATGGCTGTGGGGCACGACCGCGATGAACGGCTCGTCGTACAGCGGAGCGATGGCCAGATTCGTCTCGGGGAAGGGCTCGGCCAGGATCGCGCAGTCGATCTCGCCCAGGCGCAGCTGCTCCAGCAGCTTGGCCGTGAGGTTCTCCTGCAGGATCAGGGGCATCTGCGGCGTGTGGTCGATGACCTGACGCACCAGATCGGGCAGCAGGTAGGGGCCGATGGTGTAGATCACACCCAGACGCAGGGGGCCGGCCAGGGGGTCCTTGCCACGCTTGGCGATCTCCTTGATGGCCGCGGCCTGCTCCAGCACCACCTGGGCTTGGCGCACCACCTCCTCGCCCAGCGGCGTGACCGCGACCTCGCTGGCGTTGCGCTCGAACAGCTTGAGCTCGAGCTCTTCTTCCAGCTTCTTGATCGCCACGCTGAGCGTGGGCTGCGAGACGAAGCAGGCCTCGGCGGCCTTGCCGAAATGCTTCTCGCGTGCCACGGCGACGATGTACTTGAGTTCGGTCAGCGTCATGGGGCCTATTGTGCGCCACCTCTGCCCGCCGCCCAAGCACAGGGGCTTACTCAGGCCTTGAGGTAGTCCGAGCGGCTGCCCAGCCAGCGTTCGACATGCCGCTGTGCCAGGGCCGGGTGCTCCACCAGCAGCCTGGGCGCCCACGCGCGCGCCCAATGGAGCAAATGGGTATCGGTGGCCAGATCCGCAAATCGCAGCAACGGCGCGCCCGACTGCCGCGCGCCCAGAAATTCGCCCGGGCCGCGGATCTCCAGGTCGCGGCGGGCGATCTCGAAGCCGTCCTGGGTCTCGGCCATGGCCCGCAGGCGCTCACGCGCGTTCTCGCTGACGCGGCCACCCTCGTTGGTGCTGTAGAGCAGCACACAGGCGGAAGCGGCCGCTCCGCGCCCGACCCGGCCGCGCAGCTGGTGCAGCTGGCTCAGGCCGAAACGCTCGGCGTGCTCGATGACCATGAGCGACGCGTTGGGCACATCCACCCCGACCTCGATCACGGTGGTGCTGACCAGGACCCCCATCTGCCCGGCGCTGAACAGCGCCATCACGGCCTTCTTCTCGGCCACGGGCATGCGCGAATGCAACAGGCCCACCACGACACCCGGCAGGGCCGCACAGAGTTCGGCATGGGTCGCCGTGGCGTTGCTGAGGTCGAGCGCCTCGCTCTCCTCGATCAGGGGACAGACCCAGTAGACCTGGCGCCCCTGTTCGATCTGCCCGCGGATGCGCGCGACCACCTCCTCGCGCCGCCGGTCCGACACCACCTTGGTGACGACCGGCGTACGCCCTGGCGGCAACTCGTCGATGGTGGAGACATCCAGATCGGCATAGTGGCTCATGGCCAGGGTACGCGGAATGGGCGTGGCGCTCATCATGAGCAGGTGGGGGTCGAGGCCCGTGTCCTGCATCTTCTCGCGCAGGGCCAGGCGCTGCGCCACGCCGAAACGGTGCTGCTCGTCGATGATGGCCAGGGCCAGCCGCTGGAAACGAACCTGCTCCTGGATGACGGCGTGCGTGCCGACCACCAGGGCCGCACGGCCACTGGCTATGCTGTCCAGCATGGCGGCGCGCTCCTTCTTTTTCTGGCTGCCGGTGAGCCAGGCGACCTCGCGGCCCAGGGGGGCGAGCAGGGGCGCCAGCCAGCCGATCAGCTTGGCGAAATGCTGCTCGGCCAGGATCTCGGTCGGCGCCATCAGGGCGCACTGCCAGCCCGCGTCCATCGCCAGGGCGGCGGCGAGCGCGGCCACCACCGTCTTGCCCGATCCCACATCGCCCTGCAGCAGCCGGTGCATGGGCGCGGTGCGGGCCAGATCGTGCGCGATCTCTTCGCCCACCCGGCGTTGCGCGGCCGTGAGCGCAAAGGGCAAGGCCAGCAGCAGCTGTTCGTGCAGCCCCCCGGGGCGGGCCTGCACGGCGGGCGAGCGCAGCCGGCTGCGCGCCAGCCGGGCCTGGTGCTGGGAGAGCTGCTGCGCCAGCAGTTCCTCGGCCTTGAGGCGCTGCCAGGCCGGGTGGCTGCGGTCTTCCAGCGCGGCCAACGGCACATCGGGCGTGGGGTGGTGCAGAAAACGCAGTGCCTCGCGCAGGGTCCAGGGCCGGCGGTCCCGGCCCGCCCCGGGCAGCTCGGCAGCAGCGGGTTCGGGCAGGGTGTCGGACAGGTCGGCCCGCTCCAGCCCGCCGAGCACGGCCCGGCGCAGGTAGGCCTGCGGCAGGCCGGCGCTGGTCGGGTACACCGGGGTGAGGGCGTCGGGCAGTTCCCCCCCGGCGGCGTGGAAGCCCGGGTGCAGCAGGGTCCAGCCGAGGAAACCGCCGCGCAGCTCGCCCCGCGCGCGGATGCGCGCGCCCACCGCCAGGATCTTCTGGTGCGAGGGGTAGAAGCTGAAGAAACGCAGGGTGCAGGTGTCGCTGCCGTCGTCGAGGGTCACGAGCAGCTGGCGCCGCGGGCGGTTGGTGACTTCGCTGGCGGTCACGGTGCCCTCGATCTGCACGGTCTGGCCCTCACGGGCATCTGCCAGGCGCACGATGCGGGTCTCGTCCTCGTAGCGCAGCGGCAGGTGCAGTGCCAGGTCGATGGGCCGCACCAGCCCGAGCTTGCGCAGCGCCTTCTGGGGCGCGGACAAGGGCTTGTGCGGCGGTGGATCGGTCGGCGCAGCGGGCATGGCCGCCATTGTGGCGCAGCGTTGCCCGCTGCGGTCTGCGACAATTCGCTCCCACCCACTTGGAACGGGCCCGTCCGGCCCTCAAGCGACATGACCGCACCCGACCCCGGCGTCACAAGCGCACACACCCTCAGCGACTTCGACTTCTCGCTGCCCCCCAAACTGATCGCCCAGCACCCGGCGCCGGAGCGCAGCGCCTCGCGCCTGCTCGACGGCACCGGTCCGGTGGCCGTGGACCGCGTCTTCCGCGACCTGCCCGGCCTGCTGCGCGCCGGCGACCTGCTGGTCTTCAACGACACCCAGGTGATCAAGGCACGCCTGCACGGAGAGAAACCCACCGGCGGCAAGGTGGAGCTGCTGGTCGAACGCGTGCTGCCCGGCCCCGGTCACGAGGTGGTGGCCCACATGAAGGCGAGCAAGAAGCCGCCGGTGGACACGGTGCTGCGCATGTTCGGCTCGGCCAGCACATCCACGGCCTTCACCGCCACGCTGCTGGGCCGCTGGCCCGATGCCGACGGCCCACTGTTCCGCTTCGCCTTCAGCGACGAGCCGCACGCGCTGATGGCCGCGCACGGCCACGTGCCGCTGCCGCCCTACATCGAGCACGCCGACACGGCCGAGGACGAGCGCCGCTACCAGACCGTGTTCGCCAAACACCCGGGTGCCGTCGCCGCGCCCACCGCCGCGCTGCACTTCGACGAAGGCGTGCTGGCCGAACTGGACGCGCGCGGCGTGCGGCGCGCCAGCGTCACCCTGCACGTGGGCGCGGGCACCTTCCAGCCCTGCAAGACCGAGAACATCGCCGAGCACGTGATGCACAGCGAGTGGTACCGCGTGCCCGAGGCCACGCAACAGGCCGTACGCGAGACGCAGGCTCGCGGCGGCCGCGTGGTGGCCGTGGGCACCACCAGCGTGCGCACGCTGGAGAGCTGGGCCCGCACCGGCCAGGCTGAGGGCGACACCAGCATCTTCATCACGCCCGGCTTCGAGTTCCGCGTGGTGGACGTGCTGCTCACCAACTTCCACCTGCCCAAGAGCACGCTCATGATGCTGGTCAGCGCCTTCGCGGGCCACGGACACATCATGGCGCTGTACCGCCACGCGATCGGGCAGCGCTACCGCTTCTTCAGCTACGGCGACGCCATGCTGCTGCAACGCCCACCCCACCCGGAGGCCTGACCATGCTCCAGTTCGAGGTCCTCAAGACCGACCCCGCCCACGGCACCTACGCGGGCTCGCACGCCCGCCGCGGCACGCTCACCCTCAACCACGGCGTGGTGCAGACCCCCATCTTCATGCCCGTGGGCACCTACGGCACCGTCAAGGGCGTGATGCCTCAGAGCCTGCACGACATGGGCGCGCAGATCATCCTGGGCAACACCTTCCACCTGTGGATGCGCCCGGGGCTGGACATCATGAAGGGCTTTGGCGGCCTGCACCCCTTTGAAAAATGGGACAAGCCCATCCTGACGGACTCGGGCGGCTTCCAGGTGTGGAGCCTGGGTGCCATGCGCAAGATCACCGAGGAGGGGGTGCACTTTGCCTCGCCGGTGAACGGCGACAAGCTGTTCATGTCGCCCGAGGTGAGCATGCAGATCCAGACCATCCTGAACAGCGACATCGTGATGCAGCTCGACGAGTGCACGCCGTACTGGCAGGGCGAGAAGGGCAGCGGCCACATCACCACCGAGGCCGAGGCCCGCCACAGCATGGAGATGAGCCGCCGCTGGGCCTTGCGCTCCAAGGCCGAGTTCGAACGCCTGGACAACCCCAACGCGCTGTTCGGCATTGTGCAGGGCGGCATGTTCGAGCACCTGCGCCAGGAGTCGCTGGAAGCGCTGGTGGAGATGGACTTCCCCGGCTACGCCATTGGCGGCGTGAGCGTGGGCGAACCCAAGGAGCTGATGCTGCAGATCATGGCGCACACGCCGCACCGCCTGCCCACGCACAAGCCACGCTACCTGATGGGCGTGGGCACGCCGGAGGACCTGGTGGACGGCGTGGCCTGCGGCGTGGACATGTTCGACTGCGTGATGCCCACGCGCAACGCGCGCAACGGCACCCTCTTCACGCGCTACGGCGACCTGAAGATACGCAATGCCCGCCACAAGGCCGACCCGCAGCCGCTGGACACCAGCTGCACCTGCTACGCGTGTGCGGGCCCAGGCATCGAAACGCCCCATGGGCGTGTGGGCGCGAGCTGGGACGACGGTGGCCGCGATGGCTTCAGCCGCGCCTACCTGCACCACCTGGACCGCTGCGGCGAGATGCTGGGCCCCATGCTGACCACCATCCACAACCTGCACTACTACCTGAACCTGATGCGCGAAGTGCGCGAGGCGCTGGACACCGGCACCTTCGGCGCATTCCGGGCCCGGTTCAAGGCCGACCGCGCACGCGGGGTCTGACGCCTGCGCGCCTGCCGCATGGGCACCCACCGGTTAAGCTGCGCGGAATGACCCCGCAGCGCCGCGTCCCCCACCACGTCCTGCCCGTACTGGTTCTGGCACAGTTCGCCGGCACCTCGCTGTGGTTCGCGGTCAACGCGGTCATGCCCGACCTGCAGCGCGAACTCGGCTGGCCCACGGCCGCGCTCGGCACCCTCACCTCGGCCCTGCAACTGGGCTTCATCCTGGGCACGCTGGTGTTCGCGCTGCTGGCCATTGCGGACCGCTTTTCGCCGCGCGGGGTGTTTCTGGTCTGCGCACTGGCCGGCGCCGGATGCACCGTGGCGGCCTGGGCCACGGTCCGGCAGTACGAGGCCCTGCTGCTCTGGCGCTTCGCCACCGGCTTCTTCCTCGCCGGCATCTACCCGGTGGGCATGCGGATCGCGGCCCAGTGGTACTCGCGTGGACTGGGCGCGGCGCTCGGCCTGCTCATCGGCGCGCTGGTGCTGGGTTCGGCCAGCGCGCACGCGTTGCGGGCCCTCGGCAGTCAACTGCCCTGGCCCACGCTGATGCTGGGCGTGGCTGCGCTGGCCGCAGCCGGCGGCGTGCTGCTGTATGCGACGGTCGGCGACGCCCCCTCGGCGGTGGCCCGCGTCAGCACCCTGCAATGGCGGGCCCTGGCCTCGGTCTGGACCGACCGCAAGGTCCGCAGTTCGGTGCTCGGTTATTTCGGCCACATGTGGGAGCTCTACACCATGTGGGTGCTGGTGCCGCTGATCCTCGCCACGCGGCTCGAAGGCCCCACCCTGTCCTGGGCAGCGTTCTCGGTGCTCGGCGTCGGCGCCATCGGCTGCGCGGGTGGCGGCTGGGCGGCCCTGCGACTGGGCAGCGCGCGCGTGGCCGGCACGCAACTGGGCATCAGCGGGCTGTGCTGCCTGCTGGCCCCCGCGATGATCCACGCCCCCGATTCGCTGTTCTATGGCTGGCTGCTGCTCTGGGGCGTCACGGTGGCGGGGGATTCGCCCCAGTTCTCGACCCTGACCGCGCGCAACGCGCCGCCGCAGGCGGTGGGCAGCGTGCTCACGCTCGTCAACAGCATCGGCTTCGGCATCTCGATCCTGAGCATCCTGCTGTTCGTCTCGCTGGTCGACCGGGTGCCGCTGGAAGCCCTGATTCCCTGGCTCGCGCTCGGCCCGGCCCTGGGCCTGTGGGCGCTGCGCCCGCTCATGCGCGCCGAACGAACCCGGACGACAACCTGAACCGCGTGCACGCCTTCAGGCGTCGGTGAAGACGGTCAGCACCCCGGTGTACCCCAGCAGGTGGTGGTGCGCGATCTCGCCGCCGGCGAAGAACCCGACCAGCGGCACATCGCCCAGCGCCTGGCGCACGATCTGCAATTCCGCGCTCGCCCCCCCGAAATGTGGCCCGCCGCGCCCGGCACAGCTCACGTAGATCGCTCCGACCATGCCCCGCGACGGCGGGGCCAGGGCCGCTGCCGGAACGTGCGAACCGGCCCACGGAGCAGGTTCGTCCTGCGGCTCCAGTTCCTCGCGGATTTCGGCACAGATGCGCATCAGGTCGGCCCGGGCCGCCTGCACGTGCCGCTCACAGAAAACCAGTTGCATGCCGGGCACCACCTGCTCGGCCACAGCGACGCCCCGCCGCCCAGGGTCCAGTCCGATCAGGTGCCGCACCAGGACATCGTCGCCGAACTGGTCGGCGAAGCGGCGTGGCACAGTTTCCCCCGCATCGACAGCATCTGGCAGCGTCAGGCCGACCAAAGTCTGACGCAGACGGTCGGTCGCCTCAAGGGGCCGGTCCAGGGCAATAGACAGGTCGTCCAGCAACACGTCCAGGGCCGGCTTGCCATCGAGCGCCAGCACCACATGGCCATCGGCGGCGGTGATCTGGCGGGTCGGGGCCACCGGCCGGACCCCCTGGGTGACGCGGGTCAGCAACGGCACATCCCGCCCGAAGGCCACACCGCTCAACCCGCCCTGGAAAACTCCCTGCGCCCCCGCTCGGCCGCTGCCGGCCATGGCTCCCCGGCTGGAACGGGCGAACTGCACCGCGACCGTCCGCGACGACGCCAGACCGCCGAAAACGAAGTGCCCGGCGGTGCGTTCGGCCATTTCGGCGACCAGCTCGGCCACATCGGGTGTGCCGCCATCGGCGTGCAACAGCGCGGTGTGGGCCGTGAAGCCACCGCCGCCCTGCGCGGCCGGCAGGGGGGCCACGCCGCTGAAGACCCGGTACTGGTCGGGAGACAGGTCGCAGAGCATGACGGCCAGGGCGGGTTCGTCGAAGTACTCCACGTTGTTGGCGCAGATGCCCACCCCGACCGTGCCGACCCAGTCGGTCACCTCGGGCAGTTCGGCGCCGAGGTGGTCCAGGATGTCCTGGGCCGCCGGCGCGTAGTGATCGGTGATGTAGAGAACGCCCAGCCCCGGTGCGGTGGCGTGATCGGGCAGTTCCCGCTGGGCGCGCAACTGCGCGAGCACGAGCGCTGCGGCCAGGCGCCACTGGGGATGCGTGGCGTGCGCGTGCAGGAAACGCTTCATGGGCCTTCAGCCGGTCTTGCGCCCACGGGGGGCGGTTTTTCTGGGGGCGGCTTTCTTGGCGGTGGGCTTGCCCCGGCCTGCCGGTGGCACTGGCGCCATCCGGGCACCGGCCTGCTGGGCCTGCTCGGTCATCTCCTTCACCGCACCGGCGGCAATGGTCTGGAACTGCTGGTTCAGGGCGCCCCACCATTGCATGGGATCGACAGCGGGCGAGGGTGCCGCAGGCGGGGGCGTCGTCTCGGGTGCAGGCGGAGGCGGCTCGGAGACCGGCCGCATCTTCATGCTTTCGGCCACCTCGGCCAGGCTCATGTTCATGCCCTTGAGGGTGGCCAGCGTCATGCGCTGGACCTCCAGCGCCTGTATCGTGGCGCTGAGCGCCTTGGTATTCTGATCGAGCCAGAAATGCACCGCCCGCAGGTCCTGGATGCGCTTGTCGAGTTCATCGATATCGAAGGTCGGCGCCACCCAGTGGTTCAGCGGTGGCATGCCGGCCAGACCCGCCTGGGCGCCCGGCGCGGCGCCACCGGTGGCCTGCCGGGCCAGGTTCTGCAAGAACTCGAAGCCGGGAACGAACTTGCCAAATGCGTCCATGTCGGGGTTGTCCATGCCTGTCTCCTCGGTGGTATGAGATGGGGGACACCAGACGGGTCAGCCCGCATAGCGGGGCGAACGCCGCTCCCGCAAGGATGCCACACCTTCGCGCACATCGGGGCCGGCAAAACCCATGAATTCCAACGCCAGGGAGGTATCGAAGGCGGGTCCGGCCTGGCGCAGCCAGTTGTTGAGCGCGTACTTGGTCCAGCGGATGGCGGTGGCGCTGCCCTGCGCCAGCCGGTCGGCCACCTCGTAGGCCTTGGGCAGCAGTTCGTCGTCCTCCACCGCCAGCGCCACCAGCCCGATGCGCTCGGCCTCCTCGCCGCTGACCGGCTCGCACAGCATCAGGTAGTACTTGGCCTTGGCCATGCCGCACAGCAAGGGCCAGACGATGGCGGCGTGGTCGCCGGCGGCCACGCCGAGGCGGGTGTGGCCGTCGACGATCTTGGCCGTCTTGGCCGCGATCGGGATGTCGGCCAGCAGGCCGGCCACCAGCCCCGCGCCCACGGCCGGGCCGTGCATTGCGCTGACGATCGGCTTGTCGCAGTTGATGACGTTGTAGACCAGATCGCGCGCTTCCTTCCAGACCCGGCTGCGGACCTCGAAATCGCTGGCCATGTCCTGCACCAGCGCCAGATCGCCGCCACCGGAAAACCCCATGCCGTCGCCGCGCAGCACGACCGCGCGCACACTGTCGTCGCGGCCCACGTCGCGCCAGATCTCGCTCAGTTCCCAGTGCCCCTCGTGCCCGGCCGTCGGCAGCTTGCCGTTGCCGCCCGGGCCGTCGGCCCGCATCTGGATGTCAAGCACCGAGGGCACGCCATCGACCTCCGGTCCGCGGCGGCTGATGTGCAGGGTCTGGTAGCGGCTGTAATCCATGCGGTTCTCCTGGTTGTCTGAGTGGATGGGTTGCGCTGCAGCGCTCTGGCAACATTGTGCCCGGCGCCGACACGGCACGCGCTTGACGCAGGTCAAGCCGGCCAGGGCGCTTTGCTGCGATGATCGAAACAAACGAACGGCGTGGTATTTTCCTTACCCAACGCCCCCATTGCCACCACCGGAGCCCCCCATGAGCGCCAACATTTCCGACACCTTCGGCGAGCAACTGCGCCAGCGCCGCACCGACCTGATCGCCCAGATCCGCGCCCAGCGTGGCGGCAAGGTCGGGCGCGCCGAGGCCGCGACCGACCACCACGACGCACAAAGCGGCGACTGGGCCCAGACCGATGCCGAACGCGACCTGGGCATCGCCCTGGACGAGCGCGAGACCGCCGAGCTCAACGCCATCGACGCGGCGCTCCAGCGCATTGCCGATGGCAGCTACGGCCTGTGCATCGATTGCGGCGTGCAGATCCCGACCGCGCGGCTGCACGCCAACCCCACCGCCCTGCGCTGCGTGACCTGCCAGGACCAACAGGAACGCGCCCGAGGCGGCGAGGCCCACCCGACCCTCTGAGACCGCCATTGCCCTCGATGCCGATGCGCAGCCTGTTCCATTTCGCCTTCAACGTCACCGACCTCGACCAGGCGCGCCGCTTCTACGGCGGCGTGCTGGGTTGCCGCGAGGGGCGCAGCACCGACACCTGGGTCGATTTCGATTTCTTCGGCCACCAGATCTCCTTGCACCTGGGTCCGCCCTTTCCAACGGCGGCCACCGGCCACGTGGGCGACCATCTGGTGCCCATGCCGCACTTCGGCCTGATCCTGGAACTGCCCGACTGGCAGGCCATGGCCGAGCGCCTGAAGGCCGCAGGCACCGCTTTCGTGCTTGAACCCCAGCAACGATTTGCCGGCCAGTCCGGCGAGCAGTGGACGATGTTCTTCCTCGACCCCTTCGGCAACCCGATCGAGGTCAAGGGCTTCCGCTCGCTCGACAGCGTCTACGCCACCTGAGCGCGGCACCACCGCGCCACGGCCGCCTCAGGCCAGCGGCGCGATGGTCTGATCGATCGCGCCGAAGAGGCTCTGGCCGTCCTTGCCCTTCATCTCGATGCGGATGGTGTCACCGTACTTCATGAACTCCGTCACCGGCTTGCCGCCTTGGATGGTCTCGATCGCGCGCTTCTCGGCGATGCAGCTGTAGCCCTTGGGCCACTCCTTGCGGCCATCGACCTCGATGCCCTTGTTGCTCACGGTGCCGCTGCCCACGATGGAGCCCGCGCGCACGTTGCGCGTCTTGCAGATGTGGGCGATGAGCTGGCCGAAATGGAAGGTCATCTCGGGGCCGGCCTCGCACATGCCCACCTTGCGCCCGTTCCAGGTCGACTGCAGCGTCAGGTGCAGGCGCCCGCCCTGCCAGGCGTCGCCCAGTTCGTCGGGCGTGACGGCCACCGGACTGAAGGCCGTGGCCGGCTTGCTCTGGAAGAAACCGAAGCCCTTGGCCAGTTCGGCCGGAATGAGGTTGCGCAAGGACACGTCGTTGGCCAGCATCAGGAGCCGGATGCCGTCGAGCGCCTGCTCGGGGGTGCTGCACATCGGCACGTCGCCCGTGACCACGGCGATCTCGGCCTCGAAGTCGATGCCGTAGTCCTCGCTGGGCACCACCACCGGATCGGTCGGGCCGATGAAGTCGTCGCTGCCGCCCTGGTACATGAGCGGGTCGGTGTAGAAGCTGGCCGGTACCTCGCTGCTGCGCGCCGCGCGCACCAGTTCGACGTGGTTGATGTAGGCCGAGCCGTCGGCCCACTGGTAGGCGCGCGGCAGCGGCGCCATGCACATCTTGGGGTCGAAGGCAAAGGCGTGGCGCGCCTTGCCCTGGTTGAGCGTCACGTAAAGATCCTGCAGCTGCGGCGCGATGAAGTTCCAGTCGTCCAGCGCCTGCTGCAGCGTCTGGGCGATGCCCGTCGCATAATGGGCAGTGCCCAGGTCGCGCGAGACGACCACCAGTTGCCCGTCGCGCGAGCCGTCCTTGTAGGTTGCCAGTTTCATGCCGATCTCCAGACGCCACGGCGCCGATGTGAAGTTGTGCCACCGATTGTTACGAATAGTGAAACGTATTCACCTATTCGGAATGATTTGCTATTCTAGACCATATTCCGATTTCGGGCGACTTGCGCCCCCTCTGCCATGGACCCGCTGACCGCCCCCCCCGACACCGAAGAGGACGCCGATGGACCGACCGCCAACCAGCGCGCCGGCATCCAGTCGGTCGAGGTCGGGTTTGCGCTGCTGGAGGTCATGGCCCAGGCCAACGGCCCGCTGATGCTGCGCGACCTGGCCGCCGCCGCCGGCATGAGCGCGGCCAAGGCGCACCGCTACCTGGTGAGCTTCCAGCGCCTGGGGCTGGTGCTGCAGGAGCCGCACAGCACCCGCTACGACCTCGGTCCGGCCGCCCTGCGGCTCGGGCTGGCGAGCCTGTCGCGGCTGGACGCCGTGCGCCTGGGGCGGGAACGCGCCGACGGCCTGCTGGCCGAAACCGGACACACCATGGCGATCGCCGTCTGGGGCAACCAGGGCCCCACCATCGTGCACTGGTCCGAGGCCCCGCAGACGGTCCCGGTGTCGCTGCGCCTGGGCGACGTGATGCCGCTGCTCACCTCCGCCACCGGACGCTGCTTCGCCGCCTTCATGGGCACCGGCACCCTGGATGCCCAGCGCCTGCAGCCGATGCTGCGCGAGGAACTGGCGCGGGCACGCAAGCACCCGCACCCCGACATCCCCCAGACCCTGGAAACGGCCCAAGCCCTGTTCGCGGAGGTGCGTCAGCGTGGGCTGGCCCGTGTGGTGCACGCCCTGGTCACGGGCGTGGCGGGATTCTGCGCCCCGGTGTTCGACGCCCAGGGCCGCATCGCCATGGGCATGGTCGTGCTCGGGTCGGTCTCCACCTTCGACAGCGACTGGAACAGCCCGGTCGCTCAGGCCCTGCTGCGCTGCACGCGCCAGCTGAGTACGGATTTGGGACATGTCCCCGCGTCCGGCTGATCATCGGCTTCGGCGGCATGCCGTCGTGGCGCTCCTGGGACTTGGCCTGGGACTCGCGCTCGGAAGACCTTCGCAGGCCACATCCCCGGGGTTCACCCCGCCGCCCCCGGGGCAGTGGACGTACAGCGTCAGCGGGCAGGCCAAAGGCATGCCCTACCGGGCCAGCGCCCGACTGCACTGGGAACACGACAGCCACACCTACCGGGCCCGCATGGAGGTCACGGCCTTTCTGGTCGGGTCGCGCGTCCAGACCAGCAGCGGCAGCCTGGGGCCGGAAGGCCCCAGGCCCGGGGTCTTCACCGACCAGGCCCGCAAGGAACGCCAGGTCCGGTTCGACCGCGAGCGCAAGACGATCACCTTCACGCACGGCGACGGTTCACAGGCCAGCGCCCCGTACAGGGCCGGCACCCAGGACCGGCTCAGCCTCTTCCTCTACCTGGGCGGGCGGCTGGCCGCCTCGGGACCGCCACCGTCGGGCACCGCCTGGCAGGTGCCGGTGACCGGCAGCGACAGCGTGGAGACCTGGTCGTTCGAATCCCTGGGCCCGTCCCCGTTGACCCTGCCGCTAGGCACGGCCGACGCCTGGCACCTGCGCCGCCTGCCCCGCCAGGCCAACGACCAGACCCTCGACCTCTGGTTCGTGCCGGCCTGGGGCCATGCCCCGGCCCGCATCCGCATCCGTCACCCCAACGGCGACGTGGTCGACCAGCTTCTCAGCGGCCGCTGAGCACCGCGCACCGGGCCGAAGGCAGCGTCTCCTGCCCCTTGAACCGCCCCCCGTCGGCCCCATCTGTCCCTGGCAGAGGCAAAGCCGGTTATGCTTCAGGTGTTGGCGGCCGGATGCTTTGCAAGGTTATTGCGTTTGAAGGACATTTCGACCATGAACATGCTCTACGACTCCGACTCGTTTGCGGTGGTCCACATCTTTGCCAGCGAAACCGATGGCCAGGAGCAGAAAGACCGTCCGCAGATGCCCCGCCACGGCTTCGAGATCGTGGACAAGCGCTCGGGCAAGGAGCTCTACCTCGACGGCTCGTGGGCCGAGATGTTCCAGCAGCAGATCCACGCCTGGCAACAGAACACCCCCACCCAGGAAGAGGTCGAGGACACGCTGGAAGGCTATGCCACGCTGGCCCAGACGCCGGTGGTGGTGCACTGAGCGGCCCCCCTCACCCCCCTGACGACACAAAGCCCTTGCGGGTTGCGCAAGGGCTTTGTCGTTTCCGGGGCGGGCGCCGCCATAGGGCGGTGCGCTCAGTCTTCCAGCAGGCTGCGCAGCATCCAGGCGGTCTGCTCGTGCACGGTCAGGCGCTGCACCAGCACGTCGGCGGTCGGCTCGTCGCTGGCCTTGTCGACCAGCGGGAAGAGGCCGCGTGCGGTGCGCGCCACCGCTTCGTGACCCTGCGCCAGGATGCGCACCATCTCCATCGCCTTGGGCGGTGTGGCCGGCGCATCGGGCAGGGAACTGAGCTTGCCGTACTGGGCGTAGGAACCCGGTGCCACGTGGCCGAGTGCGCGGATGCGCTCGGCGATCGGGTCGACGGCATTCCACAACTCGGTGTATTGCTGCATGAACATGTCGTGCAGGCTGTTGAACATCGGCCCCGTCACGTTCCAGTGGAAGTTGTGCGTGGTCAGGTACAGGGTGTAGGTGTCGGCCAGCAGGCGGCTCAGGCCCTCGGCGATGGCGGCGCGGTCCTTCTCGCCAATGCCGATGTCCATCCGGAGGGACTTGGCGGGGGTGGTGGGGGTTTTCTTGGCCATGGTGTGCTCCTCGTGTCGGTTTCGAAGCGGGCGACCGGCAGAGACCGGGGTGCCCATGTCCGTACTGTAGGGGCCCCCTGGGAAAAAGAAAACACAAATTGATAAATTTTATTGATAGTCTTTATCTATTTCATAAGGTTCAAACCACCCAACGGCGGTAGACCGGCTCCACCAGAACCAGCACCGCCAGCAGCCGGGTGGCGTGAAAAGCCGTGACCACGGGCACACCGAGGTGCAGCACCTTGGCCGTGATGGCCATTTCCGCAATGCCACCGGGGGAGGTGCCCAGCACCAGGGTGGCCGGGTGCAGGCCGGTGAGCGCGGCCAGGGCCCAGGCGAAGGCGGCGCACAGGAGCATCATCACGACCGTGGCCAGGGCCACCGAGGCCAGCCAGCGGGGGGCCGTGTGCACGAACTCGGCCCGGAACCGCACCCCCAGGCTCACGCCGATGAGCAGCTGCGCGGCGTTGCTCATCCAGCCCGGGATGGCCGACAGGGTCCAGCCCGTCAGCGTCAGCCCGAGGGCCACCAGCAGGGCGCCCATGAACCACGGATTGGCTCGATCGAGGCGGTGTGCGACCCAGCCGCCAAGGCCGGTCAGGGCGGCCAGCAGCAGCAGGCCCGACGGGTCGACCGCCGTGGCCGCGGGCAGCACCCCATCCAACCCCGAGACGCCCGAAAACTGCATCGCGAACGGGATGCTCAGGGTCACGACCAGCAGGCGCATGCTGTGGGCCGCAGCGACCAGATCGGTGCGGGCACCGGCCCGTTCGGCCAGCAGGGTCATTTCCGAAGCCCCGCCGATCGCGCTGGCGAAGTAGGTGGTGCTGCGCAAGGTGGCCACGGGGGTGTCGGTCATGCGCGGCGCATGCAGGCGGTACAGCCAGACACCGAAGCCCCAGCCCAGGGCCAACGCCCACGCAATGCCCAGCAGCACGGCCCACCACAGCCCGGCGATGAGCTGCCCGACCTGGGGCGTGAAATACAGGCCGAGCGCGGCCCCGATGGTCCACTGCCCGAGGTTGCGCAGGCGGTGGTGGCTGGCCGTCGGCGCCCCCAGGATGGACGCCAGCGCCGTGGCCACGAGCGGACCGATCATCCAGGGGATGGGCGTGTCCAGCCACACGCACAGGCGTGCGGCGGTATAGGCGAGCAGCAGGGTCAGGCCGACCCGCAGCCCGTGGGTGCGCAAGGCCGGGGAAGTCCAGAGGGCGGGCAGGTTCATCATCGGACGCGTAGTATCGCGGCATGTCGATGCCCCGACCTGTCATCCCCGCATCACGGTGGCGCCACCTCATCTGGCTGGCCGCAGCCGGGTTCGGCCTGGCCGCCTGCGCCACGGCCCCCGATCCGGCGCCGCAACTCGAGGCCTGGCAGCCGATGCCGGCCCTGCTGCTCGGCGAGGTGCACGACGCCCCCGGACAGGACAGCTTGCAGCTGGCCGTGGTGGCTGCGCTGGCGCGAAGCGGTCGGCTGGCGGCGCTGGTGCTGGAGATGGCCGAACGCGGCCGAAGCACCACCGGCCTGCCGGCCCATGCCGGCGAGACCGACGTGCGCGCCGCGCTGGACTGGAACGACCGCGCCTGGCCGTGGCAGCGCTACCGCCCTGCGGTGATGGCGGCGGTGCGCGCCGGGGTGCCGGTGTTCGGCGGCAACCTGCCGCAGGCGTCGATGCGCTCTGCCATGCGGGACGCCCGCCACGACGCCTTGCTCGACGCCCAGGCCCTGGCGCAACAGCAGGAAGCGATCCGCGCCGGCCACTGCGGCCTGCTGCCCGAGGCCCAGATCACGGGCATGGCGCGCATCCAGATCGCCCGCGACGAAAGCCTGGCCCGGACCGTGCTCGATGCCTGGCGGCCGGGGCAGACCGTGGTGCTGCTCAGCGGCAACGAACACGCGCGGCGGGACGTGGGCGTGCCCCGCCACCTCGACCGTCTGGCGCCACCGGGGTTTCAGGGCGACGGCGCGGTTCGGGTCGTGCGGATGGCCCCCGCTGCACCGGACGGCGAAGCCGACGCACCCCGGGACACGGCGGCCGATACCGTGTGGTTCACCGCCCCCACCCCGCCCCGGGACCACTGTGCCGAGCTGCGGCAGCAGTGGCGACGCTGACACCCGGTCGACCGCGCCGGATGCCGCTCAGGCGTGGCGCTTGATCGCGTCGGCCAGCACGTTGACCATGGTGTCGATCTGCTCGCGCTCGACGATGTAGGGCGGCGCGAACACCAGGTTGTCGCCGGCGGCGCGCACCAGCACCCCCTTGTGGAAGCAGTCGAGGAAGATGTCGTAGGCGCGCTTGCCCGGCAGGCCGGGAACGCTGGCCAGCTCCACCGCCGCCGCCAGGCCCAGGCTGCGGATGCCGATCACGTTGGGCAGGCCCTTGCAGGCCGAGTGCATGGCGTCGCCCAGCACCTGCCCCATCTCGCCGGCGCGCTCGAACAGGTTCTCCTGCTGGAACAGCTCCAGTGTCGCGATGGCCGCCGCACACGCCACCGGGTGGCCCGAGTAGGTGTAGCCGTGGAAGAATTCGATCGCGTGCTCGGGCGCGCTGCCATGGGCGCCCATCATGGCGTCGTAGATGTGCTGGCGACACACCACCCCGCCCAGCGGGATCACGCCGTTGGTCACGCACTTGGCGAAGTTGAGCATGTCGGGCACCACGCCGTAGTAGTCGGCGGCAAAGGCCGTGCCCATGCGGCCGAAACCGGTGATCACCTCGTCGAAGATCAGCAGGATACCGTGCTTGTCGCAGATCTCGCGCAGGCGCTTCAGATACCCCTGCGGCGGGATGTACCAGCCCGCGCTGCCGGCCACCGGTTCCACGATCACGGCCGCGACGTTGCTGGGGTCGTGCAGCGGCAGGATGCGCTGCTCGAGTTCCAGCAGGATGTCCTCGCCCCACACCGGCTCCTGGTGGTGGATGTAGGCGTGCTTGACCGGGTCGTGGATGAAGCGCAGGTGGTCCACGCGCGGCAGCAGCGCGGTGCCGAACACCTTGCGGTTGGCCGGGATGCCACCCACGCTCATGCCGCCGAAGCCGACGCCGTGGTAGCCGCGCTCGCGCCCGATGAAGACGTTGCGGTGCCCCTCGCCGCGCGCGCGGTGGTAGGCCAGCGCGACCTTCATCGCGGTGTCGGCGGCCTCGGAGCCCGAGTTGCAGAACAGCACCTTGTTCAGGTCGCCCGGCGCCATCGCGGCGATCATCTCGGCGGCACGGAAGGCCTTGTCGTTGCTGGCGTTGAAGGCGGTGCCGTAGTCCAGCGTGTCGAGCTGGCGCTTGATCGCCTCGTTGATGGGACGGCGGTTGTGGCCCGCGCCCACGCACCACAGGCTGGAGATGCCGTCGATGACCTGGCGGCCGTCGTGCGTGGTGAAGTGCATGCCGTCGGCGGCCACGAACACACGCGGGTCGTTGCCAAAGCTGCGGTTGGGGGTGAAGGGCAGCCACTGGCTGCCGGTGCTGAAATCGTTGTAGGCCATGGAAAGACTCCTGCAAGGGAAGGGGCGCGTCGGGCGCGAACCCCATTTTGACACCGGGCGGGCACCGCGGACCACCCGGATAGGGCCACTGCCCGGGCGACCCGTGGTGCCAGATGCCGCTGCGGCACCCCCATCTGTGGCGATCAGATGGCGCCGACGCCGCGCAGACCTTCGATGGCGGCCGCGTCGTAGCCGAGCTCACGCAGCAGGGCTTCGGTGTGCTGCCCCACCGCCGGCACGGCATCCATCCGGGGCTCGAAGCCGCTGTGCACCCCGGGCGGCAGCAGCGCCGCTACAGCGCCTGCGGGCGTCTCGACCGTGCGCCAGCGCTGGCGTGCCTGCAACTGGGGATGGGCCCACAGGCCGGCCATGTCGTTCATGCGCGCGTTGGCGATGCGGGCCGCATCAAGCCGCGCGATCACGGCCCCGGTATCCAGCGCACCGAAGACCGACAGGACGATACTGCGCAGGGCCTCGCGGTGGCGGTTGCGCGCGGCGTTGCTGCCGAAGCGCGGGTCGTCGGCCAGCGCGGGCTGGCCCAGCACGTCGGCGCAGAATACACGCCACTCGCGCTCGTTCTGCAGGCCCAGCACCACGGTGCCGCCGTCGCCGGTGGGGAACGGGCCGTAGGGGTAGATGGTGGCGTGGGCCGCGCCCGCGCGCGGTGGGGGTTCGGCGCCATCGTGGGCGTAGTACATCGGAAAACCCATCCACTCGGTCAGGCTCTCCAGCATGGAGACGTCGATGTGCGAGCCCTCGCCGGTGCGCCCGCGCTGCAGCAGCGCGGCCAGGATGGCGCTGTGGGCGTACATGCCGGCGGCGATGTCGGCGATCGAATTGCCGGACTTGCACGGCTCTTCCGGCGTGCCTGTGACCGACAGGTAGCCGGCCTCCGCCTGGATCAGCAGGTCGTAGGCCTTGCGGTCGCGGTAGGGGCCGTCACCGCCGTAGCCCGAGATGTCGCAGACGATCAGGCGAGGGTGGGCGCCGCGCAAGGCCTCGTACGACAGGCCCAGGCGGGCGGCGGCGCCCGGCGCGAGGTTCTGCACCAGCACATCGGCGCGCAACAGCAGGCGCTGCAGCACGGCCAGCGCCGCGGGCTGCTTGAGGTCGAGCGTGAGGCTTTCCTTGGACCGGTTGGTCCAGACGAAATGCGAGGACAGGCCCCGCACGCGGGTGTCGTAGCCGCGCGCGAAATCGCCCTCGCCGGGCCGCTCGATCTTGATGACGCGCGCCCCCAGATCGGCCAGGTGGCGCGTGCACAGCGGCGCAGCGATGGCCTGTTCGAGCGACACGACGGTGATGCCGTCCAGCGGTCGGGACATGCGGGGGCTCCTTCAGAACGAGCGCGGCAGGCCCAGCACGTGCTCGGCCACGTAACTCAGGATCAGGTTGGTCGAGACCGGCGCCACCTGGTACAGGCGCGTCTCGCGGAACTTGCGCTCCACGTCGTATTCGCTGGCAAAGCCGAAGCCACCGTGCACCTGCAGGCACACGTTGGCCGCCTCCCACGAGGCCTTGGCGGCCAGGTACTTGGCCATGTTGGCCTGCGGGCCGCAGGGCAGGTGCGCGTCGAACAGCGCGCAGGCCTTCCAGCGCATCAGGTCGGCGGCCTCGACCTCGATGTGGCACTCGGCGATCGGAAACTGCACGCCCTGGTTCTGCCCGATCGGGCGCCCGAATACCACGCGGTCCTTGGCGTACCGGGTGGCACGGTCGATAAACCAGTGGCCGTCGCCGATGCACTCGGCCGCGATCAGCGCGCGCTCGGCGTTCAGGCCGTCGAGGATGTACCTGAAGCCCTGGCCTTCCTCGCCGATCAGGTTCTCGTCCGGGATCTCCAGGTTCTCGAAGAACAGCTCGTTGGTCTCGTGGTTGACCATGTTGGGGATGGGCCGCACGCTCAGGCCCCGGCCCACGGCCTCGCGCAGGTCGACGATGAAGATGGAAAGGCCCTCGCTCTTTCGCTTCACCTCGGCCAGCGGCGTGGTGCGCGCCAGGAGGATCATGAAGTCGGAGTGCTGCACCCGGCTGATCCAGACCTTCTGGCCGTTGACCACGTAGCGGTCGCCCTTCTTCACGGCGGTGGTCTTGATCCGGGTGGTGTCGGTGCCCGTGGTGGGCTCGGTCACGCCCATGGACTGCAGGCGCCATTCGCCGGAGGCGATCCGGGGCAGATACAACTCCTTCTGCGCTTGCGAGCCGTGGCGCAGCAGCGTGCCCATGTTGTACATCTGGCCATGGCAGGCGCCGGCGTTGCCGCCGCTGCAGTTGATCTCCTCCATGATCACCGAGGCCTCCGCCAGCCCCAGGCCGGCACCGCCGTATGCCTGGGGTATCAGCGCGGCCAGCCAGCCAGCCTGGGTCAAGGCATCGACGAATTCCTCGGGGTAGCGCCGCTCGGCATCCACCCGGCGGTGGTATTCGTCGGGAAAGCGCGCGCACAGGGCGCGCACGGCGTCGCGCAGGGCCTGGTGTGGGTCTGGTGTCATCGGGTTCGTCATGACAGGTCGGCCTCGGCTTCGACGGCACGGCGGCCCTGCGCGTCCAGCGCCCACAGGCGCGCGGAGCGACCGTCTGGCGCGGGCTGGCCGCACAGGCGCAATGCATGGCCGTCGAATACCGGCTGCAGCGCCCGGAAGCGGAACCCCGCGACAACGGCCCCGGGCCGCTCGCGCCGCAACAGGTCCAGCAGCAGCGTGGCGATCAGGGGGCCGTGCACCACCAGGCCGGGATAGCCCTCGGTGCCGGTCGCGTAGCGGCGGTCGTAGTGGATGCGGTGGCCGTTGAAGGTGAGGGCCGAATAGCGGAACAGCAGCACGTCGTCGGGCACGACCTCGCGCCGCCAGGACGTCTCGGCAGTGGAATCCGCCGGGGCATCGGACGGCGCTGCCGCTGTCCGTCCGGCCTGCGCCGCCCCCCGGTAGACGATGTCGTGCACCTCGGTCAGGGCCTGGCCGCGGGCGTTGGACAGGGCGTGCTCGACCTGCACGAACACCAGGTCGCCGCTGCGCCCCCGCTTGTGCTCGACCGAGACGATGCGCGAGACACGCTCGACCGCCTCCCCCACCCGCAGGGGGTTGTCCAGCCGCCAGGTCAGCCGGCTGCCGGCCCACATGCGCCGCGGCAAGGGCACCGGGGGCAGGAAACCGCCGCGCCGCGCGTGGCCATCGGGCCCGAGTTCGCTCTGGCGCTGCCGGGGCAGGAAATACAGCCAGTGCCACAGCGGCGGCAGGGGCGTTCCTTCGACGGGCACGGGGTCGTCGCGGTCGAGCGTGGCGATCAGGCCGGCCACCGGCGCGGCCGTGACGGTGTCGGTCTGCGTCTCGCGGCGGCCCACCCAGGCCCGCAGGCCAGCGACGGCGGCCGGCTCCAGGGGCAACACGTCGGTGGTGTTCATGGCTGCACCGCGGTGCCGGGCAGGGGCAGCGCGGTCTTGTAGCGCACTTGCTTGAGCGCAAAGCTCGAGCGGATCTTCTCGACGTCGGCGATCGGGGTCAGGTGGTCCAGCACGAAGCGCTCAAGCGCGGCGATGTCGGCCACCACGACGCGCAGCAGGTAGTCGGAGTCGCCGGTCATGAGGTAGCACTCCATGACCTCGTCGTGCTCGGCGATGCGCTGCTCGAAACGCGCCAGCGCCTCCTTGCTCTGCGTCTTGAGGCTGACGCTGATGAACACGTTGAGGCCCAGCCCCAGGCGCGCGGCGTCGACCAGCGCGACGTAGCGGCGGATCACGCCGGAGGTCTCCAGCGCCTTGACCCGTGCCAGGCAGGGCGAGGGCGACAGCCCCACGCGGCGCGCCAGCTCCACGTTGGACAGGGCGCCGTCGTCCTGCAGTTCCGTGAGGATGCGGCGATCGATGCGGTCCATGAAATTCCTTGAAAACCCGTTTTTACAGCATTTTATGCCGCAAGAAATTCAGAAAGCCACACAAAAAGCACCACATGCCGCCGTGCACATCCTACAGTGTCGGCATGAACGCCTACACCCCCTTGCACCTGCTGCAACCCATGACCCCGCACGACCCGGATCCCGCCGAAACCGCCGAATGGCGCGAGGCCTTCCTATCCCTGCTGGCGGCCCAGGGGCCGGCGCGCGCGCGCCAGATCCTCGACGAACTCGCCGGCCTGGCGCGCGCGCAGCGCACCGGCTGGCAACCCGGGCTCAACACCCCCTACGTCAACACCATCGCGGTCGAGGACCAGCCCCCCTTCCCCGGCGACCTCGCCATCGAGGAACGGCTCGCCTCGCTGATGCGCTGGAACGCGCTGGCCATGGTGGTGCGCGCCAACCAGGCCCACGGCGAGCTCGGCGGCCACATCGCCAGCTACGCCAGCGCGGCCGACCTGTTCGAGACCGGCTTCCACCACTTCTTCCGGGCCGGGCGCGATGGCGACCTCGTCTTCTTCCAGCCGCACAGCGCCCCGGGGGTCTATGCGCGCGCCTTCCTCGAAGGCCGCCTCACCGAGGCCGACCTCATGCACTACCGGCAGGAGATCACGGCCCCCGCACGCGGCGCGCGCGGTCTGTCCAGCTATCCGCACCCCTGGCTCATGCCCGATTTCTGGCAGTTCCCGACCGGCTCCATGGGGCTGGGGCCGATCAGCTCGATCTACCACGCACGCTTCATGCGCTACCTCACGCACCGCCAGCTGCTCGATTGCACGGAACGCAAGGTCTGGGGCGTGTTCGGCGACGGCGAGATGGACGAGCCCGAGAGCATGAGCGCACTCACCCTGGCCGCGCGCGAGAAGCTCGACAACCTGGTCTGGGTCGTCAACTGCAACCTGCAGCGGCTCGACGGCCCGGTGCGCGGCAACGGCCGCATCATCGACGAGCTCGAACGGCTGTTCGCGGGCGCGGGCTGGAACGTCATCAAACTGGTCTGGGGCAGCGACTGGGACGGCCTGTTCGCGCGCGACGCAAGCGGCGCCCTGGTGCGCGCCTTCGCCGACACCGTGGACGGCCAGATGCAGACCTTCGCGGCCAAGGACGGCCGCTACAACCGCGACAACTTCTTCGGCCAGAGCCCCGAACTCACCGCGCTCGCCCAAGGCATGACCGACGAGCAGATCGACCGCCTCAAGCGCGGCGGCCACGACCTGGTCAAGATCCACGCCGCCTACGCCGCCGCCACGGCCCACCGCGGCCAGCCCACCGTGATCCTGGCCCACACCAAGAAGGGCTACGGCATGGGCCAGGCCGGCCAGGGCAAGATGACCACGCACAGCCAGAAGAAGCTCGACGAGGACGAGCTGATCGAGTTCCGCAACCGCTTCAACCTGCCCCTGACCGACGGGCAGACCAAGGGCCTGGCCTTCTACAGGCCGGCCGAGGACAGCGCCGAGCTGCGCTACCTGCGCGAACGCCGCAAGGCGCTCGGCGGCCACCTGCCGCGCCGCGAAACCGCCTGCGACGCGGTGCCCGTGCCCGCCATCGACACCTACGCGCAGTTCGCGCTGAAGGCCGACGGCAAGGAAATGAGCACCACCATGGCCTTCGTGCGCATGCTGGGCAACCTGCTCAAGGACCCCTCCCTGGGCCCGCGCATCGTGCCCATCGTGGCCGACGAGGCACGCACCTTCGGCATGGCCAACCTGTTCAAGCAGGTCGGCATCTACAGCAGCGTGGGCCAGCGCTACGCGCCCGAGGACATCGGCTCGGTGCTGAGCTACCGCGAGGCCCTGGACGGCCAGATCCTGGAAGAGGGCATCAGCGAGGCCGGCGCCATCGCGAGTTGGACCGCCGCCGCCACCAGCTACAGCGTGCACGGCCTGGCCATGCTGCCCTTCTACATCTACTACTCGATGTTCGGCTTCCAGCGCGTGGGCGACGCCATCTGGGCGGCGGCCGACCAGCGCGCGCGCGGCTTCCTGCTCGGCGCCACCTCGGGGCGCACCACCCTGGGCGGAGAAGGGCTGCAGCACCAGGACGGCAGCAGCCACCTGGTGGCCGCCACCATCCCCAACTGCAAGGCCTGGGACCCGGCCTTCGCGGGCGAGCTCGCCGTCATCCTGGACGCCGGCATGCGCGAGATGCTGGTGGAACAGCAGGACGTGTTCCACTACATCACGCTCATGAACGAGAACTACGCCAACCCCGACCTGCCCCCGGGTGCGGCCGAGGGCGTGCTGCGCGGGGCCTACCGCTTCGCCGGCCACGGCCCGGCAGGCGGGCCACGCGCCACGCTGCTCGGCTCGGGCGCCATCCTCACGGAGGTCGTCCGCGCGGCCGAAGCACTCGCCGCACTAGGCATCGGCAGCGACGTGATCAGCGTCACGAGCTGGAGCGAACTCGCGCGCGACGGCCAGCGCGCCCGGGACGCCGGCACCCCGCCCTACCTGGCGCAACTGCTGGCCAACACCCGGGGCCCCGTGATCGCGGCCAGCGACTACGTGCGCGCCCTGCCCGAATCGGTGCGCGCCTTCCTGCCTCCCGACCGACAAATGCACACCCTGGGCACCGACGGCTTCGGCCGCAGCGACACGCGCGCCGCGCTGCGCGCCTTCTTCGGGGTCGACGCGGCGGCGATCGAGCAGACGGTGCGGCGGGTGCTGCGACAATCGCTCCCATGAGCGCCACCTACGTTTTGACCCTGTCCTGCCGCGACAAACCCGGCATCGTGCACGCCGTCTCCGGCTTCCTGCTGGAGCACGGCGGCAACATCGAGGAAGCCGCCCAGTACAACGACCACGACACCGGCCTGTTCTTCATGCGGGTGCAGTTCCTGTGCGAGCGCCTGACGCCCGAAGACCTGGACCGCCAGGTGCAGGCCTTCGCCCTAGCGCACGACATGCGCTGCGGCCTGCACCCGCTGCACCAGCCCATGCGCACGGTGATCCTGGTCAGCCAGCAGGGCCACTGCCTCAACGACCTGCTGTTCCGCTGGAAATCGGGCCTGCTGCCGCTGGACATCCGCGCCATCGTGAGCAACCACCGCGACTTCTACCAGCTCGCGGCCAGCTACAACGTGCCCTTCCACCATGTGCCGGTGACGGCGGCCACCAAGACCCAGGCCGAAGCGCGCCAGCTGGAGATCATCCAGCAGGAACAGGCCGATCTGGTGGTGCTGGCTCGCTACATGCAGATCCTGTCGGACCACATGTGCCGCCAGCTCGCGGGCAAGGCGATCAACATCCACCACAGCTTCCTGCCCAGCTTCAAGGGCGCCAAGCCCTACTACCAGGCGCACGACCGCGGCGTCAAGCTCATCGGCGCCACGGCCCACTACGTCACGGCCGACCTTGACGAGGGCCCCATCATCGAGCAGGACGTCGCACGCGTGGACCACACCCACACGGTCGACGACCTCACCGCCATCGGCCGCGACACCGAAAGCCAGGTGCTGGCCCGCGCGGTCAAGTGGCACGGCGAGCACCGCGTGCTGCTCAACGGCCACAAGACGGTGGTGTTCCGCTGATGACGGCCGCGCGCATCCCGCCCATCCAGTGCCTGCTGACCTTCGAGGCCCTGGCGCGGCTGCGCAGCGTGACCCAGGCCGCCGAAGAGCTGTGCGTCACGCCCAGCGCGGTCAGCCACCGCGTCAAGCAGCTTGAGCAGATCCTGGGCGTCAAGCTGTTCGGGCGGGCCGATTTCTCCCTCACCACCGAGGGCAGCGAATACCTGGCCCATGTGCGCGAGGGCCTGGCCACGCTGCAGAAGTTCCCCAGCGCCCAGGCCAATCCCGGGCGGCGCAAGCTGCGCCTGGCGGTCACGCCCACCTTCGCGCGCTCGATACTGATGCCGCGCCTCAAGCAGTTCGCCGAGGCCTACCCCGAAATCGACCTCACCCTGCAGGTCAGCATTCCGCTGCTCGACGTGGTGGCCGAAGATGCCGACCTCACCATCCGCTTCGGCACCGGGCGCTATGCCGACGTGGAACACGTCTGTCTGACCAAGGACGTGGTGATGCCCCTGGCCTCGCCCGGCTTCGTGCGCGAGCACGGGCCGTTTGATTCGGCCGAAGATCTGGAAGGCGTGCCGCTGCTGCGCAGCCCGTTGGAACCCTGGCGCACCTGGTTCGCGGCCAACCACCTGGACTGGCCGGAACCGGTCGACGGCTCGCAGTTCAACGACATCGGCCTGATGTGCGATGGCGCCGCCGCCGGCATGGGCGTGGCGCTGGTGCGGCTCAAGCTTGGCGTGCCCTGGACCGAGAACGGGTCCCTGGTCCGGCTGGGCGACAGCCCGGTGTTCACCCGGGAGGTGCCCAGCCCGCACGCACACCACCTGTGCTGGCGCACCGGCACCATGGAGCGCTGGGAATGTGCCGCGTTTGCCGACTGGCTGCGCAAGGCGCTGAACTGAGCGCGTTCAGTCGATCGAGAGGCGCTGGCTGCTCACGGCCGTCTTCTTGGGCAGAGTGAGCGTGAGCACGCCGTTGTCGTACCTGGCCTTGGCGTTTGCGTTGTCGATGTCCACCGGCAACTGGAAGCTGCGCGCCACCGAGCCGTAGTAGCGCTCGCTGCGCAGCAGGCGCTCGTTGGCGGTCTGGGCATCCTGCTGCTTGACTTCCGCGCGCAAGGTGACCACGTTGCTGTCCACCGTGACGTGGATGTCCTCCTTGGACACGCCGGGGATCTCTGCCTGGACGGTGTAGGCCTCGGGGGACTCCTTCACATCGACCTTGATCGACTGCGGCAGCGGATCGCCATGCAGCGGCTTGACGAAGAAGCCGGGCGCCACGTCCTTGAAGAAATCGTCGAACAAGCCACCGCGGGTGATGAGACTGTTCATGTCGTGCTCCTGGAAAAAGGTTGCGGAACGGGGGGAGACACGGGCGGTCGGCGCATGCCTCAGACTCCAAAATAGCGGCACCCCGATGGGATTTCAAGGGGCCAGTACGCCGGACTTGACCCAGGTCAACCTCCCCCCGGCGGCGATGGCGGCCTTTCACAAAACCGTGCAGGATTTTTCAACCCGCCCGCCGCCGCTTGACCTACACTGGCTCCTGATGCCCGGCGCTGTGCCGGCGCCTGCCCCATTCCCTATCGATCCGACCGCCCCCCATGAACGCCCCGACCGACACGACCCAGACCGAAGCCTTGCACAGAGCCGAGCGTCAGGCGGCCGTGGTGCGCGCCCTGCAGGCCGTGCTGCCCGCGCATGCCCTGCTCTACACCCCCGAGGACACCACACCCTACGAGTGCGACGGCCTGACCGCCTACCGCGAACGCCCTCTGGCCGTGGCCCTGCCCGAGACCGAGGAGCAGGTGCAGGCTGTCTTGCGGGCCTGCCATGCGCTGCAGGTGCCTGTGGTGGCGCGCGGCGCCGGCACCGGCCTGTCGGGCGGTGCCATGCCCCATCCGATGGGGGTGACGCTCTCGCTCGCCAAGTTCAACCGCATCCTGTCCATCGACCCGCTGGCCCAGACCGCCGTGGTCCAGGCCGGTGTGCGCAACCTGGCCATAAGTGAGGCCACCGCGCCCCACGGCCTGTACTACGCACCCGACCCCAGCAGCCAGATCGCCTGCACCATCGGCGGCAACGTGGCCGAAAACTCGGGCGGCGTGCACTGCCTCAAGTACGGCCTCACGGTGCACAACGTGCTCAAGGTGCGCGGGTTCACGGTCGAAGGCGAGCCGGTGACCTTCGGCGGCGACGCGCTTGATGCCCCCGGCCTGGACCTGCTGGCGGTCCTCATCGGCAGCGAGGGCATGCTGGCGGTGACCATGGAGGTCACCGTGCGCCTCGTGCCCAAGCCGCAGCTGGCGCGCTGCATCATGGCCAGCTTCGACGACATGCGCAAGGCCGGCGACGCCGTGGCCGCGGTCATCGCCGCCGGCATCATCCCGGCCGGCCTGGAGATGATGGACCAGCCCATGACCGCTGCTGTGGAGGACTTCGTCCACGCCGGCTACGACCTGAACGCCGCCGCCATCCTGCTGTGCGAGAGCGACGGCACGCCCGAGGAGGTCGAGGAGGAAATCGGCCGCATGAGCGAAGTGCTGCGCGCCGCCGGCGCCACGGCCATCGCCGTCAGCCAGAGCGAGGCCGAGCGCCTGAAGTACTGGAGCGGGCGCAAGAACGCCTTCCCCGCCAGCGGGCGCATCAGCCCCGACTACATGTGCATGGACTCGACCATCCCGCGCAAGCGCGTGGCCGACATCCTGCAGGCGATCCAGGAAATGGAGGTCAAGTACGGCCTCAAATGCCTCAACGTCTTTCACGCCGGCGACGGCAACCTGCACCCGCTGATCCTGTTCGACGCCAACGACCCCGACCAGCTGCACCGTTGCGAGCTGTTCGGGGCCGACATCCTCGAAACCAGTGTGGCCATGGGCGGCACGGTGACCGGCGAACACGGCGTGGGGGTGGAAAAACTCAACTCCATGTGCGTGCAGTTCAGCCCGGAAGAAAGCGAGCAGATGTTCGGCGTCAAGCGCGCCTTCGACCCCGCCGGCCTGCTCAACCCCGGCAAGGTCATTCCCACGCTGCACCGCTGCGCCGAGTACGGCAAGATGCTGGTGCGCGCCGGCCGGCTGGCCCACCCCGACCTGCCCCGGTTCTGACCCACCCCGGTCGCCCGCAGGCTTCGGGTACAGTAGTTCCATGAGCCTGTCGCTGCACGACGATCATCTGCCGGCGTCCTTTTTCGCCCGACTCTATCCGGAGTTCACGGACCCGGCGGGGGCAACCGACGCCCCAGCCTCGCCGGCCCAGGTCCCGTCGGAGCGGCTGGCCCGGCTGGTCGAGCAATGGCCGGGGGCGGTCTGGGTCTTCGATGCGCAGTTGCGCTGCCAGGCCGCCAACCGCGAAGCCCGCCACTGGCACGCCCCTGCCCCGGGCGCTGCAGACGAACCGCCCCCATCGTCGGCTTTCCACGAGCTGCTCGACACCGCCATGCAGCAGGCCCTGCTGCCCTACGTGGCGGCCGCGCTGCGCGGCATGGAGCACCGGTTCGAAGCGGAATTCCACCACCCCTCGCACGGGGCACGCTGGCTCGCCGTTCGGGTGCAACCCGATCACGACCGCGAACAGGTCGCCGGCGTCTTTCTGCACCTGCAGGACATCACGGAACAGCGCCTGTCGGCCCAGGAGGCCCTGAACCACTCACGCCACCTGCAGGATCAGGTCGCCCGGCATGCGGCGCAGCTCGACGAAAGCGAAACCCGCTTCCGCATGATGAACGAGGGCCTGCGCGACAGCGCCATCTTCTTTCTCGACCCGCTGGGCCGCGTGTCGCACTGGACCGCCAGCGCCGAACGCCTGCTGGGCCACACCGGCTCGCGCATCGTGGGCGCCGGCGTGGATCGGTTCGATGCGCCCGAACAGGCGGCAGACACCGCCGCCGCCCTCGAACGCGCGGCGCTGCTCGGGCAGTGCGAGGCCACCGGCTGGCGCGTGCGCGGCGATGGCAGCCGCTTCTGGGCCCACACGGTCTACACGGCCCTGCACGACGAAACCTCCGGTGAAGCCCGCGGTTACTCCTGCCTGATGCGCGACATGACCGAGGTCAAGCGGCTTGAAGACCTGCTGCGCCAGCTCAACCAGGAACTCGAAGACCGGGTCCGGGAGCGCACGCAGCAGCTGCAGGCCATCAACCAGGACCTGGAGGCCTTCTCCTATTCGGTGTCGCACGACCTGCGGGCCCCCCTGCGCCACATCGGCAGCTTTGTCGAACTCCTGCGCGAAGACCTGGGTCCGAACGTCCCTCCCGAAGCCTTGCGCCACATCGGCACCATCGCCCAGTCGGCCGAGCACATGGGCCAACTCATCGAAGGCCTGCTGGCGTTCTCGCGTCTGGGCCGAGCCCCGCTGGCCCGGCGCGAGGTGGCCATGGGTGGCCTGTTGCACTCCAGCCTCAACCGCGTCCAGCACGACCCCGCCTTGCGCCGCGAGGACGGCGCCGTTCGCTGGCAGCTCGCCCCCGACCTGCCCAGCGTGCAGGGCGATGGCCTGCTGCTGAGCCAGGTGTGGGACAACCTGCTGGCCAATGCCCTGAAGTACAGCCGCCCGCGCGAAGTGGCCGAGATCGGCGTGGGCTGGACGCCCGGCGAGGATGGCCAACCGGTGTTCTGGGTCCGGGACAACGGGGTCGGCTTCGACCCCCGGCGCGCCGACCGGCTCTTCGGCGTGTTCCAGCGCCTGCACCGCGCCAGCGAATTCGAGGGCACCGGCATCGGTCTGGCGCTGTGCCGGCGCATCGTGGAGCGCCACGGCGGGCGCATCTGGGCCGACAGCAGCCCCGGCCAAGGCAGCACCTTCAGCTTCACCCTGCCGGCCCACCCATGACCCCCCGCTTTTCAGCCGTCCACGGCCCGGAAGAAACCGCCCGCGCAATGCCCTATCCGGCGCTGGCGCAGCAGATCGAAGCCGTGCTGCGAGACCCTTCGGTACGCGTGCCGCCCCGGCTGATCGAGCCGCTGACCGGCGGGGGCAGCCTGTTCGTGATGCCCGCCCACGACCGGCAGGTGGCCATCACCAAGCTGATCACCTTCGTTCCCGACAACGCCGCACGCGACCTGCCCAGCATCCAGGGCGACATCGTGGTCTTCGACGTGGCCACCGGACGGCGCCTGACGCTGCTGGACGGGCCGACCGTGACCGCCCGACGCACCGCCGCCGTTTCCCTGCTCGCGGCCCGCCAGCTGGCCCGCCGCACCGACGGCCCCTTGCTCATCGTCGGCGCCGGGGTGCAGGGGCGCTCCCACCTGGAAGCCTTCCATGCCGGGCTGGGCGTCACGGAAGTTCAGGTGGCTTCGCGCAGTCCGTCCAGCGCGGACGCCCTGGTCCGGCACGCCCAGGCCCTGGGCCTGCGGGCCCGCCGCGTGGACGATGCCGATGCCGCCCTCGCTGACTGCCCGCTGGTGGTCAGCACCACCAGCGCACAAACCATCGCCCTGCGCGCCATGCCCCGGCCAGACGTCTTCGTGGCCGCCGTGGGCGCCTTCACCCCGCACATGATCGAATGGGCCCCCGACATCTGCTGGCGCCTGGCCGCCGAAGGCACGCTGGTGGTGGACACCCGCGATGCCGACCACGAGGCCGGCGACCTGCTGCAGGCCGGTATCGACGTGGGCGCCGTACCCACCCTGGCCGACGTGATCGGCCACACGCCGGCCTGGACCGCGCTTCAGCGCCAGAAAGGACCCGTGTTCTTCAAGAGCTGCGGCTGGGCGGGCTGGGACCTGGCCGCCGCGCGTTGCACCATGATGTCCGCAACCGCCCACCCATGACCCCCACCTCCACACCAACACCCAGCGACCTGGTCGACTTCATCGTCATCGGCGCCGGCATGGCCGGGGCCTCGGTCGCCTACTGGCTGGCCCCCCACGGTCATGTGCTGGTGCTGGAGCGCGAGTCCCAGCCCGGCTACCACACCACCGGGCGCTCGGCCGCCGTCTACCTGGAAGGCTACGGCAGCGCCCAGGTGCGCGCCCTCACCCTGGCCAGCCGCGATTTCTTCCTGCATCCGCCCGAGGTGTTCGGTGAGCACCCGCTGATGACGCGGCGCGGCGCCATGATGGTGGCGGCCCCCGGCCAAGAGGCGGAGCTGCACCGCCACGCCACCGTGCTGGCCGGACTGGGCCTGCGCCACGAACGCCTCGACACCACCGAAGCGTGCCGGCGCGTGCCTGTGCTGCGACGCGAACACGTGACGGCCGCGCTGCTGGAACCCGATGCCTGCGACCTCGACGTGCACGCCATCCACCAGGGTTTCCTGCGCGGCCTGCGCCGTGCGGGAGGCGAGCTGGTCTGCGACGCCGAGGTCCAGAGCCTGCGCCACGATGGCACGCACTGGCGGGTCCAGACCCCGACCGGGCACTGGCGCGCACCGGTGCTGGTCAACGCGGCCGGGGCCTGGGCCGAACGGTTGGGCCGGATGGCCGGTGCGCGGCCGATCGGGCTGACCCCCTACCGCCGATCGGCCTTCACCTTTGCTTTGCCCGCAGGCCTGGACGCCAGCGGCTGGCCCATGGTCTACAGCGCGGGCGAGGACTGGTATTTCAAGCCCGACGCCGGCCAGCTGCTGGCCTCGCCGGCCAACGCCGACCCCGCCGAGCCCCAGGACGTGCAGCCGGAAGAGCTGGACATCGCCCTGGGCATCGACCGCATCGAGACCGCCACCACGCTGCAGGTCCGCCGCCCCACCCACACCTGGGCCGGGCTGCGCTCCTTCGTGGCCGACAAGGGCCTGGTGGGCGGCTTCGACACCCAGGCGCCGGACTTCTTCTGGGTGGCCGGGCAGGGCGGGTATGGCATCCAGACCGCACCGGCCATGGGCGAGGCCTGCGCCCACCTGGCCCGTGGCCTGCCCCTGCCCGAGCGACTGGCCGGCTTCGGCCTGAGCGCCGAGACCCTGGGCCCCGCGCGACTGGGCTGACCTCTCAGCCCCGCGCGTAGGAGCGCTGTCCGAAAATGGCGCTGCCCACGCGCACCATCGTGCTGCCGGCAGCGACGGCGGCCTCCAGGTCGTCGCTCATGCCCATCGACAGGGTGTCGAAGTCGGCCGGGTGGCCCAGCCCGGCGCGCAACTGGGCAAACAGGTCGGTCACGCGGGCGAACACGGCGCGGGCGGTCTCAAAGTCCGCTGCCGGCTCCGGTATGGCCATCAGCCCGCGCAGACGCAGCCGGGGCAGCGCCGCGACCGCCCGCGCCAGCGTCAGGGCGTCGGGCGGCGCCACGCCCGCCTTGGTCGGCCCGGCGTCCACGTTGACCTGCAAACAAACCTGCAGCGGCCCGAGATGCGACGGCCTCTGTTCGTGGAGTCGCTGCGCGACCTTGAGCCGGTCGACCGATTGCACCCAGTCGAAGTGCTCGGCCACCAGTCGCGTCTTGTTGCTCTGTAACGGCCCGATGCAGTGCCACTCGATGCCCGTCACGCCGTCCGCGCGCAGCCGGACGATCTTGTCCACCGCCTCCTGCACATAGTTCTCGCCGAAAGCCGTCTGGCCGGCCTGCGCGGCCTCGCGCACCGCTTCCGGCCCGAAGGTCTTGGACACCGCCAGCAGGCGCACCGAGCCGGCCACGCGGCCACTGCGGGCGCAGGCCGCATCGATGCGCGTCCGCACCGCCTGGAGCTTGTCTGCAATCATTGACATAATGGGGAAAACGACACTCTACGGGACACAGGATGGACATCACCCAGTTGCTTGCCTTCAGCACCAAGAACAAGGCCTCCGACCTGCACCTGTCGGCCGGGTTGCCGCCCATGATACGGGTGCACGGGGATGTGCGCCGCATCAACGTCGAGCCGCTGGACCACAAGCAGGTCCACGGCATGATCTACGACATCATGAACGATGCGCAGCGCAAGGTCTACGAAGAATTCCTCGAGGTCGACTTCTCGTTCGAGATCGAAGGGCTGGCGCGCTTTCGCGTCAACGCCTTCAACCAGAACCGGGGCGCGGCGGCGGTGTTCCGCACCATCCCATCCAAGATCCTGACGCTCGAAGACCTCAAGGCGCCCAAGATCTTCGCCGAACTGTCGCTCAAACCCCGCGGGCTGGTGCTGGTGACCGGCCCGACCGGCTCGGGCAAGTCGACCACGCTGGCGGCCATGGTCAACTACCTCAACGAGAACGAGTACGGTCACATCCTGACGGTGGAGGACCCGATCGAATTCGTGCACGAATCCAAGAAGTGCCTGATCAACCAGCGCGAGGTCGGCCCGATGACGCTGAGCTTCGCCAACGCCCTGCGCTCGGCCCTGCGCGAAGACCCGGACGCCATCCTGGTCGGCGAGATGCGCGACCTCGAAACCATCCGCCTGGCCATGACCGCGGCCGAAACCGGTCACCTGGTGTTCGGCACGCTGCACACGTCGAGCGCGGCCAAGACCATCGACCGCATCATCGACGTCTTCCCCGCCGAGGAAAAGGAGATGGTGCGCGCCATGCTTTCCGAATCGCTGCAGGCCGTGATCTCGCAGACCCTGTGCAAGAACATCGATGGCAGCGGCCGCGTCGCGGCACACGAGATCATGGTCGGCACGCCCGCCATCCGCAACCTCATCCGCGAGGCCAAGGTGGCGCAGATGTACTCCGCGATCCAGACCGGCAACAACTTCGGCATGCAGACACTCGACCAGAACCTGGCCGAGCTGGTCAAGCGCAACCAGATCTCCCCCGCCGAGGCCCGCAGCAAGGCCAAGATTCCGGACAACTTCCCAGGCTGACGCCGCCGAGCCCCACGCACGAGGAGACCCCATTCATGGAACGCGATCAAGCCAGCAAATTCGTCAACGACCTGCTCAAGCTGCTGGTCAGCCGCAACGGCAGCGACCTCTTCCTCACCGCCGATTTTCCGCCCGCTATCAAGGTCGACGGCAAGGTCACCAAGGTCTCGCCCCAACCCCTGACGGGCCAGCACACCCAGGCACTGGCCCGCGCCATCATGAGCGACAAGCAGGCCGCCGAGTTCGAGCGCAGCAAGGAATGCAACTTCGCGATCTCGCCGGCGGGCATCGGGCGTTTCCGTGTCAATGCCTTCGTGCAGATGGGCCATGTCGGCCTGGTGATGCGGACCATCCCCGACAAGATCCCCACCATCGACGGCTTCGGCCTGCCCCAGGTGCTCAAGGACGTCGCCATGTCCAAGCGCGGCCTGTGCGTGCTGGTGGGCGGCACCGGCTCGGGCAAGTCCACCACGCTCGCGGCCATGATCGACTGGCGCAACGAGCACGCCCACGAGCACATCGTGACGGTCGAAGACCCCGTCGAATTCGTGCACCAGCACAAGAACTGCATCATCACCCAGCGCGAGGTGGGCCTGGACACCGACACCTGGGAGAACGCCCTCAAGAACACCCTGCGCCAGGCGCCCAACGTGATCCTCATGGGCGAGATCCGCGACCGCGAGACCATGGAGCACGCCATCGCGTTTGCCGAAACCGGTCACCTGTGCATGGCCACGCTGCACGCCAACAGCGCCAACCAGGCCATGGAGCGCATCATCAACTTCTTCCCGGAAGAGCGCCACGCCCAGTTGCTCAAGGACGTCTCCCTCAACATGCGCGGCATGATCGCGCAGCGCCTGATCCCGCGCCAGGACGGCAAGGGCCGCCATGCGGTGGTCGAGATCCTGCTCAACAGCGGCCTGATTTCCGACCTCATCATGAAGGGCGAGATCCACGAGATCAAGGAGGTCATGAAGCGCAGCCAGGAGGTGGGCATGCAGACCTTCGACCAGGCGCTGTTCAACGCCTTCGAAGCCAACCTGATCTCGTTCGAGGAAGCGATCCGCAACGCCGACTCGCAGAACGACCTCAAGCTCCAGATCAAGCTCAACAGCCAGCGCGCCCGGTCGGCCGACCTGTCCGCGGGCACCGAACACCTCACCATCATCTGAACCACGACACGCCCATGAGCAGCACCCACCCCAAGACCTACGAACCCGCCACCCCCACCTCCGTCGCCTTCCTCGGTCTGGGCGTCATGGGCTACCCCATGGCCGGCCACCTGGCGCTGGCCGGGCACCGCGTCACGGTCTACAACCGCAGTGCGGCCAAGGCCGCGGCCTTCGTACAGGAATTCGCCGCCCAGGACGCGCGCTCGGCCCCCACCCCCCGCGAAGCGGCCGCTGGCGCCGACATTGTGTTCAGCTGCGTCGGCAACGACGACGACCTGCGCTCCATCGTGCTCGGTGACGACGGCGCCTTCGCCGGCATGAAGGCCGGGGCGATGTTCGTGGACCACACCACCGCTTCGGCCAACGTGGCGCGCGAGCTCTACGCCACGGCCTCCGCGCGGGGCCTGCACTTCATGGACGCCCCGGTCTCGGGCGGTCAGGCCGGCGCCCAGAACGGCGCGCTCACCGTCATGTGCGGCGGCGACGCACCGGTGTTCGACCGCGTCAAGCCGGTCGCCATGGCGTTCTCGCGCGCCTTCACCCTGATCGGCGACAGCGGCGCCGGCCAACTCGCCAAGATGGTCAACCAGGTCTGCTGCATCGGCGTCATCCAGGGCCTGGCCGAAGCGGTGGCCTTCGGTCAGAACGCCGGGCTCGACATGAACGTGGTGCTCGACGTGATCGGCAAGGGCGCCGCCCAGAGCTGGCAGATGGACAACCGGGGAAAGACCATGGTGGCCGACAAGTTCGATTTCGGTTTCGCCGTCGACTGGATGCGCAAGGACCTCGGCCTGGTGCTGGAGGAAGCCAAGCGCAACGGCTCGCGCCTGCCGGTCACGGCCCTGGTGGATCAGTTCTACGCCGACGTCCAGCAGATGGACGGCGGCCGCTGGGACACCTCCAGCCTGATCAAGCGCCTGCGCTGATCGGGGATCAGCCCGCCGGTTTCGTGCCGGCGGCTTTCGCCGGTGGCTGTGCCTGGCTGGGCAGGAAGCGCTGCAGCTCTTCCTCGGTGATGATCTCGAACACCCGCACCACCCGCTGCACCCCTGGCACGGACCGCGTCACTTCGGTGGCCCGGTCGGCTTCGCGCTGGGTCACACGCCCCATCAGGTAGGTCGTGCCGCGTTCGGTGGTGACCTTGAAGGCGGTGGCGTAGAGGTCTTTCGCGTCGATCATGGCGGCCTTGACGCGTGCGGTCACAAGGGCATCGGCGGAACGCTGCGTCAGAGAGGGCGAACCCAGCAGGGCCAGCTCGTCGACGATGTGCTGCACGTTCTCGACCTGCGCGACGATGCGCACCGCCGTGGCCTTGTCCTGCTCGCTGGAGACGTCGCCGGTGAGCAGCACGCGCCGGTTGTAGCTGGTCACGATCACGCGCGCCCGGTCACCAAAGTGCTCGCGCAGACGGCTGGCCGCCCGCAACTCGATGCCCTGGTCTTCGAGCTGGGCACCCGAGGTGCGCCGGTCGGTGGCCACCAGCACGCCACCGCCAACAGCGCCGCCCACCACCAGCGGTGCACACGCCGTGAGGCCACCGCCCAAGGCCAGCGCGCAGAGCAAAGCCACCGCCCCTCGGCGGGGCGGTGCAGGAGGAAGATTCCGGGAAAGTCTGTTCGTCATGTCGGGGTCTCCGGTTCGGGGGCATCGCCCAGCAACTGGGCATCCACACCATCGCAAATGCAGTGCAGCACCATCTGATGCACTTCGTGAATTCGCGGCACGCGCTCGCCCGGTGCGCTCACCAGCACGTCGGTGTCCTTGAGCATGAGGCCCAGTTCGCCGGACCGGGGACCGGTCAGGGCGACCACGGTCATCTCGCGCTCGTGGGCCGCTTCCACGGCCCCGATGATCTCGGGCGACTGCCCATGAACGGCCACCACCAGCAGCACGTCACCGGGAAGGCCGAGCGCGCGCACCTGGCGCGCGAACACCGCACGGGCTTCGAAATGGTTGTAAAGCCCGGTCAGGACCGCCGCATTGGTGCCCAGGGCGAACGCCGCCAGCTCGGGCCGTTCGCGCTCGAAGCGACCCACAAACGCCGCCGCGAACGCCTGCACCAGACCGGCCGAAGCCCCGCCGCCACAGGCCAGCACCTTGCCCCCACTGGTGACCGAAGCCAGCACGGCCGCCACGGCCGCCTCGACCGCCGGCGCCAGGCTCTGGGCGCACTGGTACTTGAGATCGGCGCTGTCGATGAAATGCTGCTGTATGCGTTGCAAAAGCATGGCCACGATCATACCGCCGGGGCAGCGGCTCAGACGTAACCAGTCGCATCAAAGGCGGCGCGCAGCCACTCGACGGCCGGGGCATCCGGCCCACCCAACGCCCCCTGGACCAGCACCACGTCGAACCGGCAGGGCGGCCACTGCGGCAGGCGGGCCAGGAAGTGCCGGGCCGCGAACACGATGCGGCGCTGCTTGGCGTGCCCGATGCTGGCGCCGGCGCCCCCGTGCCCGGCCCCGCTGCGCTGGCGCACCTCGACGAAGACCAGCGTGCCGTCGGTGTCGCGCATGATCAGGTCGACCTCCCCGCCGCCCCGCCCCGGCGTGCGGAAATTGCGCCGCACCAGGCGCAACCCCTGGCCTTGCAGCAGGTCGAGCGCGAGTTGCTCGGCCGCGTCGCCCCGCTGCTTGGTCGTCGCGGTCGGCGGGTCCGCCGCAACGGCGCGGGCGCGGGCAGCGCCGGATGGCGTGCGGGCCGGGGTGGGGGGTTCGCGGTCGATGCTCACGGTGCCACCCATCGTAACCCCTCTCGGCCTGCCACCCGCGTGACAGCATCCTGCATGGGTTGCGGCCACACTGCCCTCTGGAGATCCACCCGATGCACGACCACCCCACGCCCGCCACGCTGGCGGCGACGCCCCTGATCGACCGCGACCACCCGGACATCGTGGCCTTTGCCCGGCAGCATGCGCAGGGTCGGAACGACCGGGAACGGGCCGTGGCCCTCTGTCTGGCCGTGCGCGACGGCATCCGCTACGACCCCTACCGCATCGACCTGTCGGCCGCCGGCATGCGCGCCAGCACCGTGCTGCGCCAAGGCCACGGCTGGTGCGTACCCAAGGCCGCGTTGCTGACGGCCGTCTGCCGCGCATCCGGTCTGCCGGCGCGCATGGGTTTTGCGGACGTGCGCAATCACCTCAGCACCGAACGCCTGCGCCAGACCATGAAGACCGACCTGTTCATCTGGCACGGCTACACCGACATCTGGCTTGATGGGCGCTGGCTCAAGGCCACGCCCGCATTCAACATCGAACTGTGCGAACGCTTCGGCCTGCTGCCCCTGACGTTCGACGGCCATGCCGACTCCATCTACCACCCCTACGACCGGGCCGGCAACCGCCACATGGAGTACGTGCACCAGCGCGGCGCCTTCGACGACCTGCCCCTGGACCAAATCGTGCAGGATTTCCAGCGCGTCTATGGCGACTGGATGGGGGGCCAGGGCGCCCAAGCCGAGGCCAGCTTCGAGCAGGACGTGGAGCGCGAAACCCGATGAAGCGCGATGACATTCCCCCCGGCTTCGCGCCGATCGAGGCCGGCGGCGACTTCATGGCGCACAACGGTCCGCTGTACCTGCTGCACGAAGGCGATCGGGTCCGGATCGGATTCCGGGTCGAGCAGCGCCACGCCAACCCCATGGGCAACCTGCACGGCGGCATGATGGCCAGCTTCTGCGACATGCTGCTGCCCCTGTCGGTCCACCGCCTGAGTCCCGAAGTCGGTCACCGCTTCCTGCCCACCATCAGCCTGCAGATCGATTACCTGGCCCCCGCCCCGCTGGGGGCCTGGGTCGAAGGCGAGGCGGGCCTGCTGCGCGCCACCCGTTCGCTCGTGTTTGCGCAGGGCCTGGTGCACGCCGATGGCGTGCCCTGCGCCCGCACCAGCGGGGTCTTCAAGATCGGACCGGCCGTGCCGTCTGAAGCCGCCGGCTGACCGGTCCCGCACCGGGCCTCACCCACCTACCTACAATGCCCCGACGGACACCCCACTCAGCAACGCCTTGAATCCCACCTTTCAGACCGCCCTGGAAGCCGCGCACGCGGCGGCCGGATCGCAGCACCACCCTGCGGGCGCCCTGTATGTGGTGGCCACGCCCATCGGCAACCTGGCCGACATCACGCTGCGCGCCCTGCACGTGCTGGGTCTGGTAGACGTGATCGCCTGCGAGGACACGCGCCACACCGCCAGCCTGCTGCAGGCCTACGGCCTGCACAAGCCCCTGCTGGCGCTGCACCAGCACAACGAGGCCGAGGCCGCGCAGGGCGTGATCGCCCGGCTGCGCCAGGGCGAACGCGTGGCGTACGTGAGCGATGCGGGTACGCCCGGCATCAGCGACCCGGGCGCGCGCCTGTGCGCCGCCGTGGCCGGCGCGGGGCTGCGCTGCATCCCCCTGCCCGGGGCCAGCAGCGTGCCGACCCTGCTCAGCGTGGCCGGCCTGCCCGAAACCCACGGCGCGCCGGCCTTTGAATTCACCGGCTTCCTGCCGCCCAAGGGGGCGGAACGGGCCCAGTCCCTGGCCCGCCTGGGGCAACAGGCCCATGCCTGCGTGCTGCTGGAAGCCCCGCACCGCATCGGGGCACTGGCGCGCGACCTGGCCGTGCTGGGCGAACGCCCCCTCACCCTGGGCCGCGAGCTGACCAAGCAGTTCGAGGAGATCGTGACCCTGCCCTGTGCCGCGCTGGCCGACTGGCTGCAGGCGCAGCCCACGCGCAGCAAGGGAGAGTTCGCGCTGGTGCTGCACCCCGCAGCCCTGCCACCGGGCGACGCCGACGCGCTCCCGGCCCCGGCGCTGCAGACCCTGCAGCGGCTCATGGCCGAACTGCCGCTGAAGACGGCGGTGCGGCTCGCGGCCGAGATCACGGGTGAACCGCGCAACGCCCTCTACCAAAGCGCCCTGGCCCTGAAACAGCCGGACTGAACCTGCCGCAGCGAACGGGTTCAGCGCGGCGGGCCGTCGAGCCGATCGGCGTCGGCCCCCGCAACCGGACCGGAGCCCGGGGCCGCCGGTGGCTCCGCCCCTTCGCCCACTTCGCGAACCTCCACGTCCACCACCTCGGACCGTGTCTGGGCAGCGCCGGCACGGCCTGGCCACACGCGCTCGGTCGTGAACTGCCTGAAGCGCCCGACGAAGACCGGCGGCACCGGCCTGCGCCCACGAACCAGCGCCCACAGCACGCCCAGCAGCAGGAACACCAGGGCCAGCCCCAGCAGGAACAGCGCAAGCACGGCCATGACCACCCACAGCAGCAAACGCGCGATGGCACTGATCAGGCCAGCCAGGAAATTCCGGATCTCATTCATCGGGGCAACAGGCCTCCAGGATCGGGTTGCACACGGGAAACATGCCGGATTGTCGCAGCCCGGCAGGGGGCACTCGGGCGCTCCCGTGTCTGGTCAACTGGGGGCATTGCGCGCAGGCACAAGCCCGGCGCAGCCCATCTGTCACAGGGCCGCACTATCATCGGCCGTGTACGCACCACCCCCGGGAGCCTCCCGTGCCGACGAAACGCCTGTCCCAATACTTCTTCCGCGGCCTCCTCACCATCCTGCCCCTGGGTCTGACGGTCTACCTGCTGTATGTGTTCGTCGTGTGGTCCGAAACCGCGGCCATGACCCTGATCCGCCCCCTCGTGGGCGACTTCTACGTCCCGGGCCTGGGGCTGCTGCTCTCCCTGGTCGGGATCTTCCTGCTGGGCTTCCTGGTGTCGCAGCGTCTGACGGCGCGGCTGCTGTCGTGGGTGGAGCTGCCCTTCACCAACCTGCCCGTGGTCAAGAGCGTCTATTCCTCGCTCAAGATCTTTGCCGACTATTTCTCGCCCCAGAACAAGGACGAGCCCAAGCAGCAGGTGGTGATCCTGCGCCTGCCCGACCACGAACTAGAAATGGTGGGGCTGGTCACCCGCAACCATGTGCTCGGCCTGCCCGGGGGCTTCATGCAGGGCGACCGCGTCGCGGTCTATCTGCCCATGGGCTACATGATCGGCGGCTACACCGTGTTCGTGCCACGCGCCTGGGTCACCCCGATACAGATGTCGGTCGAGGAGGCCATGCGCTCCTCCCTGATCGCCTGGATGGCCAGCCGGAAACCCCAATGAGCATCCGCCACCTCGACGCCCTGTTCGCCCCCGCTTCGGTGGCCGTTTTCGGCGCCTCCGACCGGCCCCACAGCGTCGGCGCCACGGTGTGGCGCAACCTGAGCCTGGGCTTTCGCGGCCGCCTCTACCCCGTCAACCCCCGACTGCAAATCCTCGGTGCCACGGTCGTCCATGCCGATGTCGCTTCGCTGCCGGAACCGCCCGATCTGGCGGTGATCTGCACCCCGCCCCACACCGTCGCGCCGCTGATCGCCGAACTGGGCGCGCGCGGCACGCGGGCGGCCGTGGTGGTCACCGCCGGCCTGTCAGCGCCACAGAAGCAGGCCATGCTGGACGCCGCGCGCCGGCACACGCTGCGCATCCTCGGGCCCAACTGCATCGGCATGCTGGTGCCGCACCTGGGGCTCAACGCCAGTTTCGCGCATACCGGGGCAGCTCCGGGCGAACTGGCCTTCGTGTCGCAATCGGGCGCCCTGGTGACCGCCATGCTCGACTGGGCCAACTCGCGCGGCATCGGCTTCTCCCACTTCGTCTCGCTGGGCGAGCACGCCGACGTCGACTTCGGCGACATGCTCGACTTTCTGGGCAGCGACCCGCGCACCCGCGCCATCCTGCTCTACATCGAGTCGATCGAGTCCCCGCGCAAGTTCATGTCCGCCGCACGGGCCGCAGCGCGCAACAAGCCGGTGATCCTGGTCAAGGCGGGCCGTTCGGTGAACGGGCAGCGGGCCGCCGCCTCGCACACCGGCGCGCTGGCCGGCTCCGACGAGGTGTTCGACGCCGCCATCTCGCGCGCCGGCATGCTGCGCGTCTACACCCTGCAGCACCTGTTCCTGGCGGCCGAGCTGCTGGCGCGCTTCCGCGACAACCGCAGCGAACGGCTCATCATCCTGACCAACGGCGGCGGCGCGGGCGTGATGGCCGCCGACGCCGCCGCCCACGCCGACGTCGAACTGGCCACGCTCGACGACGCCATGCTGGCGCAGCTTGATGCCGTGCTGCCTGCCAACTGGTCGCACGGCAACCCGGTCGACATCATCGGCGACGCCCCCGCGCAGCGCTATGCCGACGCCCTGCAGGTGCTGCTGCAGGCCCGCGACAGCGCGGTGCTGTTCGTGCAGGCGCCCACGGCCATCGTGCCCAGCACCGAGGTGGCGCAGGCGCTGCTGCCCCTGGCCCGCCAGAAACCGCCCCGTCTGCTGGGCAGCTGGCTGGGGCACGACGCCGTGGCCGAGGCGCGGGCGCTGTTCCGCGAGGCGGGCGTGCCCGACTACGACACCCCCGAGGAGGCGGTGCGCGCCTTTTCCTTCCTGCGCCAGTACCACCGCCACCAAGCCGAACTGCTTGAAACCCCGCCCGCGGCCCCGGCCAGCGGCCCGGTCGATCTGGGTGGCATCCGGCGCATCGTTGCGACGGTCCTGGCCGAGCGGCGCGAATGGCTGACCGAGCCCGAGGCCAAGGCGCTGCTGGGCTGCGCCGGCATTCCCGTCACGCCCACGCGCTCGGTGCCGCCCGACCCCGCCGCCGCCGCCGAAGCGGCCGATACCCTGGGCTACCCCGTGGTGCTCAAGATCCTGTCGCTCGCGATCAGCCACAAGTCCGACGTCGGCGGCGTGCGCCTGAACCTGCACACCGCCGCCGAGGTGACGCAGGCCGCCACCGCCATGCTTGAACGGATCGCCCGGGAACGCCCGGACGCAGGCATCGAGGGCTTCACGGTCCAGCCCATGGTCCGTCAGCGCCACGGCCACGAGCTCATCGTCGGTGCCAGCATCGACCCGCTCTTCGGCCCGGTGATCCTGTTCGGCCAGGGCGGCACCGCCGTCGAGGTGGTGGCCGACCGGGCGCTGGCGCTGCCGCCCCTCAATACTGCGCTGGCCCGGGCGCTGATCGGGCGCACCCGCGTTTCGCGCCTGCTGCGCGGCTACCGCGACGTGCCCGCTGCCGACCTGTCGGCCATCACCCGCACCCTGGTCGCGGTGTCCCAGCTCCTGGCCGACGTGCCCGAGATCGCCGAACTCGACATCAACCCGCTGGTCGTCGGCCAGGAGGGCGCCGTGGCACTCGATGCCCGCGTCCGCGTGAGCGGCAGCCGTCCGGCGGGTTCGGAACGCTTTGCGATCCGGCCCTACCCGCAGGAACTCATCGAAACCCTGCCCTGGAACGACGGCACCGCCCTGACCCTGAGGCCGATCCGCCCCGAGGACGAGGCCCAGCACCTGGACTTCCTGCAGCGGCTCGACCCCGAGGACATCCGCATGCGGATCTTCTACAGCCGCCGCAGCATCGAGCACTCCGAACTGGCCCGCCTCACCCAGATCGACTACGACCGCGAGATGGCCTTCATCGCCACAGTCACGGCCGCCGATGGCGGCGAAGAGACGCTGGGCGTGGTGCGCGGCATCTGCGACCCCGACAACGAGGCGGCGGAATTCGGCGTCATCGTGCGCTCCGACATGAAGGGCCGTCGCCTGGGCTGGATCCTGATGGACAAGCTGATCCGTTACCTGCGCGGCCACGGGACGCGCCGCATCGTGGGCACCGTGCTCAAGGACAATCGGGGCATGCTGGACCTGGCGCAGTTCCTGGGGTTTTCCGTCGCCATCCACCCCGAGGACCCTGCCCTGCGCCACGTCGAACTTGACCTGCAGGCCCCACCGCAGCGTCCGCCCGCCTGAGACCGGCACCATGGACTCCCTGTCCCAGATGGCCCTGGGCGCCGCCTGCACGGTGGCCGTCATGGGTCGGCGCACCGCCGTGGGCAAGGCCGCGGCCTGGGGCGCCGTGCTGGGCACCCTGCCCGATCTGGACGCCTTCATCGACCACGGCGACCCCCTGCTCAATATGGTGCTGCACCGTGCCGACAGCCATGCGCTGCTCTACCTCACCCTGCTCGCGCCGCTGCTGGGGATGGCGATTGCCCGCTGGAGTGGCGAAACGGCACAGTGGCGACGCTGGGTGCTTGCGACCTGGGTGGCGCTGTTCACCCACCCGCTGCTTGATCTCATGACCGTCTACGGCACACAGCTCGCCCGCCCCTTCACCGAGCACCCCTACGCGGTGGGCAGCGTGTTCATCATCGATCCGCTCTACACCCTGCCGCTGCTGGCCGGCCTGGGGGTGGCGCTGGCGGCGCGGCGTCCGGCCACCGGCCTGCGCGCCAACCACATCGGTCTGGCCGTGAGCACGCTCTACCTGGCCTGGGGCATGGCCGTTCAGCAGCACGTGGGCGAGGTGGCACGCCGTTCTCTTCAGGCCCAGGGCGTGCCGGTCGAACACCTTCTCGTCACGCCCACGGCCTTCAACAGCGTGCTGTGGCGGGTCCTGGCCACCGCCGATGGCCACTACCACGAGGGCTACCATTCCCTGCTCGATGCGCCCCCAGCCCCTGGGCGGCCGGCCATTGCCTTCGAGCGTTACGTCCAGGTGCCGCCCCAGGCAGCGGACTGGACCAACCACCCGGCGGTGCGGCGCCTGACCGCCTTCAGCCAGGGCCACTACAAGCTGCAGGTCCGCAACGGCCGGGTGCTGCTGTCGGACCTGCGCATGGGGCAGGAACCCTATTACATCTTCACCTTCGACATCGGCGCGCTCGGCGGGCTGCATGCGGCGGAACCGGTGGTCCACCGCTCCGAGCGCATCGATCTCGCGCGCGGCTGGCCCTGGCTGTGGCGCCGGGCGCTGGGGCAACCCCTGCCTCCCCCGCGCTGAATCCGGTCGCCCAGGCCCCCGCCGGTACGGCGGTCAGTGCATCAGCGTGACCACCACGATCAGCAGGCCCAGGCCCATGTTGACCGCGACCCAGCGGCGGATGCCGTTCATGGCGGCCCCACCGGCCGCCCAGTCCGACGCCTGGACCGCGCGCTGGAGCCGCTTGTACAGGGCAAATCGGATGTGGCCGAAGATCAGCACCATCGCCACCCCCAGCACCGACATGACCGTCCAGTCCAGCGGCATGTCGAAGGTACCCCCCGACTGGACCACGTTCTTGGCAACGCGGCCGATCATCCAGATGCCGGTGAACAGGGCCGTGAGCGAGGCCACCACCACCACCGCGAAGAAGCGCCGCAGCACCTCCTGCATCAGCCGCAGGCGCACCGGCGGCTCCAGCGCCGCGGCGGCCGGGCGCAGGAAGAAATGGGCAAACACCATGCCGCCCACCCAGACCAGGATGGCCAGCACATGCAGGGTTTTCAGAGACAGATACAACACATCCACACCCGTTTTGTTCGTGGCCTCGCGGCCGGAACCCGAACCTTAACAGCTTGCCGGCCGGGCCAGGCACGCAGGGTTTTGGCCATGGAGGAAGCTTTTTTGCTGCGCTGCAACATTTTTGCTTGCAATCCCCGGGAATACCCTTATACTAAGAACCATGTTGCAGTGCAGCATAACCCGGGGAAGCTGACACAGTCTTGTCGCATCGGCGTTCTACAGTTTCCTGACGTGTTCCTCTTTTTACCTACACAAGGATCTTGCCATGTTGACCGTTGAACAAATCATCGCCGCCCAGAAAGCCCAAGTTGCCACCCTGTTCGATCTGAGCAGCAAGGCCCTGTCCAGCGTCGAAAAGCTCGCCGAGCTGAACCTGCAGGCCTCCAAGGCCGCCCTGTCCGAGAGCGTGAACCACGCCTCTGCCCTGATGGGTGTGAAGGACGCCCAGGAGCTGATGGCCCTGCAAGCCGGCGTGATGCAGCCGCTGGCCGAGAAAGCCGCTTCCTACACCCGCCACCTGTACGACATCACCTCCGGTGCCAGCGCCGAGTTCGGCAAGGCCGCCGAAGCCCAGGCCGCCGATGCGCAGAAGCAGTTCGTCGCAGCCATCGACAGCGCCGTGAAGAACGCCCCCCAGGGTTCGGAGTCCGCCGTGGCCGCCGTCAAGAACGCCATGTCCACCGCCACCGCCGCCATGGAGTCGGTGCAGAAGGCCGTCAAGCAGGCCACCGACATGGCCGAAGCCAACTTCAAGGCCGTCGCCAGCACCGCCATGAGCGCGGCCAAGCCGGCCAAGGCCGCCAAGGCTGCCGCCTGATCCCACACGCCGGCCTGCAAGGCCAGCCTGAAAGCCCCGCGCCGCAAGGCCCGGGGCTTTTTCATGGGCCTCACCTGTGCAGCCGGCGACAGCCTGGCCCCCGCCAGGCACCGATAATTCCCCCACAGACGACACCCCACACAAGGAGCATTCATGAGCGAGATTCGCACCGTCGGCATCATCGGCGCCGGTACCATGGGCAACGGCATTGCGCAGGCCTGCGCGGTCAGCGGCATCGACGTGGTCATGGTCGACATCAGCGAGGCGGCCGTGCAGAAGGGCATCGCCACCGTGGCCGGCAGCCTGGACCGCCTGATCAAGAAGGACAAGATCACCGCCGCCGACAAGGACGCTGCGCTCGCGCGCATCCAGGGCTCGACGAATTACGACGACCTCAAGGGCGCGCAGCTCGTGATCGAGGCCGCGACCGAGAACCTGGAGCTCAAGATCAAGATCCTGCGCCAGATCGACGGCCTGCTGCCCGCCGACACCCTGGTCGCCACCAACACCAGCTCCATCGGCATCACGCAACTGGCCGCCGTGACCGGTCGCGCCGACCGCTTCATCGGCATGCACTTCTTCAACCCCGTGCCCATGATGGCGCTGGTGGAGATCATCCGCGGCCTGCAGACCAGCGACGCCACCCACGCCGCCGTGCAGGCGCTGGCGCTGAAGCTGGGCAAGAGCCCCATCACCGTGAAGAACGCGCCGGGCTTCGTGGTCAACCGCATCCTGGTGCCCATGATCAACGAGGCCTTCTTCGTGCTGGCCGAGGGCCTGGCCAGCGCCGAGGACATCGACGCCGGCATGAAGCTGGGCTGCAACCACCCGATCGGCCCGCTGGCGCTGGCCGACATGATCGGCCTGGACGTGTGCCTGGCGGTGATGAACGTGTACTTCGCCGAGTTCAACGACAGCAAGTACCGCCCCTGCCCGCTGCTCAAGGAAATGGTGGCCGCCGGCTACCTGGGCCGCAAGACGGGGCGCGGGGTGTACAGCTACTGAACAGACTGACCGGAACACGGTGAGCATGAAGCAGTCTCATCGGAAGGGTCTTTTGTCTCGACAGGGCCAAGCATGTGCCCAGCCCATGCCTGCGGCTCTGGCACCAGACTGCAGCCGGACAGAGGCGGCTGTCGGCCATGTTTGAGGCAACTCGGCGTCAGAATTTCTGTTTTACAGATTCCGTATTGCAGAATATCATTGCCTATGATTCATTCGTTTGCGTGTGCTGAAACGGAGCGTCTGTTCAACAGCCGTTCGGTGCCCAAGTTCCGAAACATCGAACGGGTCGCCAGGCGCAAGCTGCTTCAGTTGCACGCCGCCACCGAATTGGCGAGCTTGAAGATCCCACCTGGCAATCAGCTTGAGGCGTTAACCAGGGACAGGAAAGGCCAGCACAGTATTCGCGTCAACGACCAGTGGCGTGTGTGCTTCGTATGGCGCCAGGATGGGGCACATCAGGTCGAGATCGTGGACTACCACTAGAGGTTTGAGATGGCAAAACTGCTTGAAGAGATTCACCCCGGCGAAATCCTGCTTGAGGACTTCATGAAGCCCATGGGCATCAGCGCTCGCAAACTGTCGTCCGACATCGATGTGTCGGCGAGCCGCATCAGCGAGCTGGTTCATGGCACCAGGCCGATCACACCCGACACAGCCATACGTCTTGGTCTGTATTTCAAGATGGAGCCTCGCTTCTGGCTCAACCTTCAGACGGAGTACGACATGCGCGTGGCGGCCCGGGAATTGAAGGACAAGATCGCCCCAAGGATTCGGGTCTTTGAGGCTGCGCCGGCATAAATGCATGCGATGTGCTCACCGAGCACGCGTTGGTCGGGTGGTCATACCCGGCAACCGAACCAGCAACCCCGCTGTCATGTGATCACACGAAGACCGGAAGCTTTGCGGCACCAGCTTTCGCTTGGGTGTGCCAACATGTCCAATATGGCGGCCCGGCAGGGGAGCTTGAATTGCGGCGCTGGGCTCACCCCCCCGCCACAAAGCTGCCCGACTTGCCCCCGTGCTTCTCCAGCAGCTTCACGTCGCTGATCACCATGCCCCGGTCGGCGGCCTTGCACATGTCGTAGATGGTGAGCAGGGCCACCTGCACGGCGGTCAGCGCCTCCATCTCCACGCCGGTGGGGCCGGTGCATTCGGCGGTGGCGCGGCACTGCACCGCCTGCGCCTCGGGCAGCACGTCGAACTCGACCGCCACCCGGGTCAGGGCGATCGGGTGGCACAGCGGGATCAGGTCGCTGGTCTTCTTGGCGCCCATGATGCCGGCCAGCCGGGCCACCCCCAGCACGTCGCCTTTCTTGGCCGTACCGGCCGTGATCAGTTCCAGCGTGGCCGGCTGCATGGCGATACGCCCTTGCGCCACCGCCACGCGGTGCGTCTGCGCCTTGTCGCCCACGTCCACCATGTGGGCCTGCCCTTGGGCATCGAAATGGGTGAGGGGTGAAGTGTTCATGGCTCGGATGGCGGGGGTGCGGAAACTGTTGCGGAATCCGGGCATCATACGGGCATGCGCGCCACTCTTCCGTTCCGTTGCCTGACCTGGTCGCTGGCCGCCGCCCTGCTGCTGTCGCCGGCCGCACTGCCGCACGCGCAGGTCATGCCGGCCCCTGCCCGCAGCCTGCCCAGCCTGGGCGACGCCAGCGAGATGTCGGTCAGCGAAGAGCGGCGTCTGGGTGACCGCATCGCCCGCGACATCTACCGCGACCCGGACTACCTCGACGACCCGGCCCTGACCGACTACCTGCAGGCGCTGTGGCAACCCCTGATCGCCGCCGCGCGCGCGCGCGGCGATGTGCCGCCCGACCTGGCCGAACGCTTCGCCTGGGAACTCATGGTGGCCCGCGACCGCACCGTCAACGCCTTCGCCCTGCCGGGCGGCTATCTGGGCGTGCACCTGGGCCTGATCGGGACCGTCAGCAACGCCAGCGAACTGGCCTCGGTGCTGGCGCACGAACTCAGCCACGTGTCGCAGCGCCACATTGCCCGGCTCATCGGCCGGCAGGACCGGCAGGCACCCTGGGTGATCGGCGCCATGATCCTGGGTGCGCTGGCGGCCAGTGCGGCCCAGAACGCCGACATCGCCAACGCCGCGATCATGGGCAGCCAGGCGGCGGCGGCACAGTCCCAGCTCAATTTCTCGCGCGACATGGAGCGCGAGGCCGACCGCGTGGGCTTTGGCGTCATGACCGAAGCCGGCTTCGACGGTCTGGGCTTCGTCACCATGTTCGACAAGCTGCAGCAGGCCTCGCGCCTCAATGACGACGGTGCCTTTCCCTACCTGCGCAGCCACCCGCTGACCACCGAGCGCATGGCCGACATGCGCACCCGCGTGCCGCACGACAGCCACACGCCAGGCCCTGCGGGGGGCACCGCCGTCGGCCCCACCTACCATGCCATGATGTCGGCCCGCGCGCGGGTGCTGGCCGAAACCCAGATCGACCGCCTGCGGGCCCAGGCCAGCCTGCCGCTCAATGGCCCGCAGCGCGACGCCACCACCGCCGGTGCCCGCTACGCGGCCGTGCTGGCCGCGGCTCAGCTGCGCGACACCCGGCTCGCCGCCACCCAGCTGGAACGGCTGCTGGCCAGCCAGCCGGGCGACGCCGACGCGCTCCACGCCATCCGCCTGCTGGCCCTCGAAGCCATGCTGCTGACCGGCTCCAGCGAACTGGCCGGCCTGCGCCTGGACGAACTGCGCCAGCAGATGCTGACGGAAAAACGCCGGGGCGCCGTCCTGATGGGCGCGCGCGCCGCCCTGGCCGACCACACCCCCGCCACCCTGCAGGCGGCGGTGGAGCGGCTGCAGACCTGGACGGCGCTGCACGGGCGCGACGCGCTGGCCTGGCAGACCCTCTCCAGCCTGTACCAGGCCCAGCAGCGGCCTGCCCGGGCGGCCCGCGCCGAGGCCGAGGCGCGCCTGGCCCACCTCGACGCGCCCGGCGCGCTGGACCGCCTCAAGGCGGCCCAGGCCCTGGCGCGCCGCAGCCCCACCAGCGACCATTTCGAGCAGTCCATCCTGGACGCCCGGGTCCGCCAGGTCGAGCAGATCGTGCGCGAGCAGATCCGCGAGGAGCGCGAAGCCGGCGAGTGAATGCCCCCCGACCCTCGGGCGGGACCCGCACGCGGCTATCATGTGCAGCCCCGAGCGACCGCACCATGGCAGGCATCCACATCACCGACATCGAAGCCGCGATCAATTTCTGGCGCGCCCGCAAGCCCTCTCCGGACGGCATCTCGCTGGCGCCCGAAACGCGCGCGCTGGCCGAGGTCTATGCGCTGCTGGTCTATTACCGCGTGGACGAGGCCGACGAGGCCACCATGCCCCGCGCCGCCTGGGACGCCTGGAAAGCCTGGTACGACACCACCCCCGACACCCCCTGCATCGCCATCTGCTCGACCAGCCAGGGGGACGCGCTGTGCAAGGGCTGCGGCCGCACCTTCGACGAGGTGCAGCACTGGCCCGCCATGACGCCGGGTGAAAAGCGCGCCACGTGGCGGCGCATCGTGCTGGAAAGCAGCGCCTGGCGCTTCAACAGCTACGCCGAACGGGCCGTGGAGAACACCGACCCCGTCATCTGACAGGCCGGTACCGGTGCCTCACCCCAGGTAGGGCGCGATGTCGACCTCGTCGATCTGCTCGGGCATGAGGAAGCGGTCGGCGTAGGTCTTGTAGATCCCGCTCTGCAGGAACAGGTCGAACAGCACCGGGTCGATGTGGCGGTCCCGCTTGAACTGGTGCAGGATGCGGATCGACTCGGACAGCGTCTTGGCCTTCTTGTAGGGCCGGTCGTTGGCCGTCAAGGCCTCGAAGATGTCGGCAATCGCCATGATGCGCGCCGGCACCGACAGGTCCTTCTCGGCCAGCTTGCGCGGGTAGCCCGTGCCGATGAGCGTCTCGTGGTGCGTACCGGCGTATTCCGGCACCCGCTTGAGGTCGCGCGGCAGGGGCAACTGCTCCAGCATCACGACGGTCTGGATGATGTGCTCGTTGATCTTGAAGCGCTCTTCCTCGGTCAGCGTGCCGCGCCCGATGCGCAGGTTGTGGACCTCGCCCCGGTTGTAGAGGTATTCGGGCACCTTCATCTGGAACCCGAAGCGCGGATCGAGCGCAGGCGATTCCGTGCGCGGCACCAGGTGCTCGGGCCGGTCGGTCAGGAGCTGTTCCAGCACCGGCAGGGCGGGCGCCTGCGCCGGATAGCGCTTGAGCTCGGCCTCCGCCAAGCCCAGGCGGTCGTCGAAGTGGCGCCACCAGGTCTGGGCCGCGATGCGCTGCAGGCGCTCGATGCGCTCGGGCGCCATGAACTCTCCGCCGAGGTTGCATTCGGCCAGAAAGGCAAAGTCGTCGAGCAACTGGGCTTTGCGCGCCCCGAACGCGGCCCACGCGGCCTCGGCCGGCTCGCCGGCCGCGATGGCCTTGAGCGCCTGGATTTCGGCGTCGCGCAACAGCACCTCGAAGCGGGTGCGGATCTCGTGGATGCGGTTGTAGATGGTCTCGAGCTTGGTGGCCTTGTCGACCACGTACTCGGGCGAGGTGACCTTGCCGCAGTCGTGCAGCCAGGCCCCGATCCGGAACTCGCGCCACTCGCTCTCGGAAGAAAACCCGAAGTCCGCCAAGGGGCCGGTTTTGATCTCGGACGCCTCTTGCGCCAGCATGAACGCCAGCTCGGGCACGCGCTCGCAATGCCCCCCGGTGTACGGGCTCTTGGCGTCGATGGCGCCAGCGATGATGCGGAACAGCGAGTCCATCAGCGCCTGCTGGGACTCGACCAGCATGAGGTTGTCCAGCGCCACCGCCGCCTGCGCCGCCATGGCCTGCATCAGGCGCACCAGATCAGGAGGGAACACCGTCACGGCACCGCTGTGCGGGTCGACCGCATTGATGAACTGCAACACCCCGATAACCTCCCCCTCGCGCGGCACCATGGGCACCGTCAGCATGGAAACCGTACGGATGCCCGACTCCTCGCTGAAGCGCTTGGTCCCGGACAGGTCGAAGCGCGTTTCGGTATAGACATCGTCGATGACCACGGTCTCGCCCGTCAGGGCCACGTGGGTGGCCACGAAGCGGTGGATCGGCTCCCCGGAGGGCTCGTACAGGGGCAGCTCCGCCCTGGGCAGCGGCTCCTCCTCGTTGGTGCGGATCTCGAACCGCAGCGTATTCTGTTCGGTCTTGAGGAACACGGTGCCGGCCACGCAGTTGGCGATGTGGCGCCCGCCCTGGACGATCTTGCGCAGCAGCACCATGCGGTCGCGCTCGACCCCCATGTCTAGCCCGATCTGCACCAGCTGCTCCAGCTTCTGGTTGGCCTCGGCCAGTTGCCCGGTGTTTCTTCGCACCTGCTGGTCCAGCGCCAGGTTCTGCAGCCGCAGCATCCGCTGTGCCTGCGAGACCTTCAGGTGCAGCCGGACCCGCGCCAGCAACACCTGCGGGCGCACGGGCTTGGGGATGTAGTCCTCGGCCCCCAGGTCGAATGCGCCGCTCTCGGCCTCGGGGTCGGTGGCGGCGGTGAGGAACAGGACCGGGACGTCGCGCGTGGCTTCGTCGGTCTTGAGTCGGACACAGAGCTCGTCGCCCGACATGCCCGGCATCAGAAGGTCGAGCAGGAAAAGATCGGGCACCGGGCCCTCGGCCAGCGCCTCCAGCAACGCCGGACCGCTGTCAAACAAGCGCACCCGGTACGACGGCTGCAACCAGTGCCCCACGGCCTGCAGGTCGCGCGGCTGGTCATCGACCGCGTAGATCAGGGGCTGCCCCTGACCTGGATCGGGCGGGTTGGCAGGAAAGGGCAGGGAATCGGGCATGGATTGGAGGGAGGCCGAGTCAATGGTAACGCTTTGTTACGACTTATAGCCGATTTTCGGGCCGACCACCACGGTGAACCCTGCACACCCCGGGGTGAAGCCGCGCCCAGTGTTGGCGATGGACGCCCTCAGGCCCGCCGCTCGTTCTCCACCATGAACACGTTGGAATACAGGTTGGCCATGATCTGCTTGCCCTCCTGCGTCAGCGCAAGGTAGCGCAGCGCTTCCTGGATGTAGGGATACACCACCTTCCAGTAGAAGGCAGGGTAGTTGGCACGAAGGTCGCCCGGGTTGTGGTAGCCCAGTCTCTGGCTCTGGCCGGTCTCCTGAAACTCGAAGAACAGCGCGGGGATTTTCTTCAGGTAACGCGGGTCGCTGAGCTGCCCGATCAGGTCCGCCGCGCGCACCAGCCCGGGCAGGGTGCTGGTGTCCTGGTGGTCGTCCTCCATCGGCACGGGAAAACGCGTCAGTTCGATGTTGCGCTTGAGGACATCGGAGCGGATGCGCTGGTTGCCGCCGAAACGCTCGTCGATGAAGCGCTGCCCGCGATCCACGTGGTAGGGCGTCAAGGCCGCGTCGGATGCCCCGGGCGCGAGCTCGACCATCTCTTCGCCGACCCCGGTGGCATAGAGGCGCCGGTCGTCCTGGTCCGCACGGCAGACCCCCTTGACGTAACCGATGTCGTGGCAGACCAGCGAGATCATGAAGTGCATCCAGTCCTCGCAGGCGACCCCGCCTTCGCGGATGTGCTTGCCGCGCAGGATCTCCTGCCCGACCAGGGCCACCAGGATCGTGTGCTCCACGTTGTGGTACAGGGCATCGCTGTTGGCGATGTTCTCCAGCGCCATGCCGCCCGCCCAGGCGATGATGTCCTCGTAGTCGGGGTTCTGCCCGCCGTAGGTCCGCCGGTATCCGGCCCGCAACTGGTCGACAAAATCGCCGATGAGGATTTCGGTGGCGTTGAACACGGGAACCGCCAGAGAGGTTGATCTGGCGGATTTATACCTCGGAATGGGGCCCTGGCGCCAGCGGTACCCCCACCGGCGGCGGCCCGGTGCGGGTCAGACCCGCTGCGCCAGTTCCACCGCCTTGCCGATGTAGCTCGCCGGCGTCATGGCCAGCAGGCGGTCCTTGTCGGCCTGCGGGATGTCGAGCGAAACGATCAGGCCATGCAGCGCCTCTTTGGTGACCGACTTGCCGCGCGTGACTTCCTTGAGCTTCTCGTAGGCGCCGGGCACGCCGTAGCGGCGCATCACGGTCTGGATGGGCTCGGCCAGCACCTCCCAGGCGGCGTCGAGGTCGGCGGCCAGGGCCTCCTCGTTCAGTTCCAGCTTGTTCAGTCCGGTCATGAGCGACTGGTGCGCCAGCACCGCGTAGCCCAGCGCCACGCCGATGTTTCGCAGCACGGTGGAGTCGGTCAGGTCGCGCTGCCAGCGGCTGATGGGCAGCTTCTCGCTCAGGTGCCTGAGCACCGCGTTGGCCAGGCCCAGGTTGCCTTCGGCGTTCTCGAAGTCGATCGGATTGACCTTGTGCGGCATGGTGGACGAGCCGATCTCGCCCGCCTTGAGCTTCTGCTTGAAGTAGCCCAGGCTGACGTAGCCCCAGATGTCGCGCGCCAGGTCGATCAGGATGGTGTTGCTGCGCGCCACGGCGTCGAACAGTTCGGCCATGTAGTCGTGCGGCTCGATCTGGATGCTGTAGGGCTGGAAGGTCAGGCCCAGGCCGACCTTGGCGCCGGCCGGTGTGTCTGCCGTGGCCTCCGGGGTTTCCACCACGGCACGGGCAAAGGCCTCCCAGTCGACATCGGGCCAGGCGCTCAGGTGGGCGTTGTAGTTGCCCACGGCGCCGTTCATCTTGCCCATCAGTTGCACGCTGGCGATCTGCTCGCGCGCCTTGGTCAGACGCACGGCCACGTTGCCCAGCTCCTTGCCCACGGTGGTGGGGCTGGCGGTCTGGCCATGGGTGCGGCTGAGCATGGGCACAGCGGAGAAGGCGTGGGCCATGCCGCGCAGTTTCTCGATGATGCCGTCCAGTCCGGGCAGCAGCACCTGATCGCGCCCGGCCTTGATCTGCAGCGCGTGACTGGTGTTGTTGATGTCCTCGCTGGTGCAGGCGAAGTGGACGAACTCGCCGGCCTGCTGCAGCTCGGGCCAGCCGTCGAAGGCGCCCTTCACACCCATGGCGGCGTTGCCGCGGATCCAGTACTCCACGGCCTTGACATCGTGGTTGGTGGTTTTCTCGATCGCCTTGATGGCCTCGGCGTCGGCCGGGCTGAAATGGGCCACGATGGCACGCAAGTGAGCGCGCGCTTTCTCGGAAAGGGGCGGAAACTCGGAGAATCCGGCATCGCTCAGGTGCTCGAACCAGGCCAGCTCGACCTGCACGCGGCGGTGCATGTAGCCGTACTCGCTCATGAAAGGGCGCAACGCGGCGAGCTTGCCGGCGTAGCGGCCGTCCAGCGGCGACAGGGCGGTGACAGGGGAGAAATCGGCGGCGAAAGAGGGGGAAGAGGCGGCTTGCATGATGGGCCTGATTGTAGAAGGGCCGGCCCACACGGGGCGCGGACGCTGGCTACAATGGCCACCCCAAGGGTTACCCGCTGAAACACATGAAACTGATTGGCGCCATCACCAGCCCCTACGTGCGCAAGGTCCGCATCGTCATGGCGGAAAAGAAGCTGGAGTTCCAGTTCGTCCAGGAAGACGTCTGGGCGGCCAACACCACCATCGGCGAGTCCAACCCGCTCGGCAAGGTGCCCTGCCTGGTCATGGAAGGCGGCGAGGCGGTGTTCGACTCGCGCGTGATCGTGGAATATCTCGATACGCTGTCGCCGGTGGGCAAGCTGATTCCGGCCTCGGGCCGGGAACGCGTCGAGGTCAAGACCTGGGAGGCCCTGGCCGACGGTCTGCTGGACGCGGCCATCCTGGCCCGTCTGGAAGCCACCTGGCCCGGCCGCACCGCGCAGGAGCGCTCGCAGGCCTGGATCGACCGGCAGCTGGGCAAGATACACGCCAGCCTCAAGGCCATGAGCGATGGCCTGGGCGACAAGCCGTTCTGCCACGGCAACGCCCTGACGCTGGCCGACCTGGCGGTCGGCTGCGCCCTGGGCTATCTGGATTTCCGTTTCCCGGACATCGACTGGCGCACCCCCTACGCCAACCTGACCCGGCTGCACGACAAGCTCGCGCAGCGGCAGAGCTTCATCGACACCCGGCCCCTCTGACGGCGAATAAAAAAAGTACCGCGCAGCGCCCCGAAACGAAGAAGGGAGGAGGGAGGAGGAGGAGAAGCGCCTCGGGATTCCCGTCGGGCCACAAGGGCTCGAACTGTCTTCGCGGTACCCAACAATTCCATCGGCGGGGCACCCGGCCTCCGCCATGCCTGTATGGAGGGCGGTCCCGGCAAGAAAGTTCCCGGTTCCGGATCGTCTTCGATCAGACCATCCCGCGCGCGGTCTTCAGGCCCCAGGCAGCACGTGGTCCCAGAGGCGGCGCACGGCGTCGCAGTGAACGGCCACGGCCTGCGGGTCGATCTGGGTCGTGGCCTCGTCCAGGCGCGCGCGGTGCTGGCGCTGGCGCAAGGCCCGGTAGGCGCTGGCCGCCGCCTGCCCCATGCCCGGCGGCAACAGCCCCGCCGCCTCGGCGCGCTGCAGCAGGGCGATGTTGCCGACGTTCTCGCGCAGCTCCGGGTGCGCCGCCGAATGGGCCAGCACCAGGAACTGCACCACGAACTCCACGTCCACCATCCCCCCGGGGCTGTGCTTGATGTCGAACAGGCCCGTCGGCACCGGGTGCGCGGAACGCACCTTGCGCCGCATGGCGCCGATCTCCTGGGCCAGGGCCGCCACGTCGCGCCCGGCGGTGATCACGGCCTCGCGCACGGCGTCGAACCGCTCGGCCAGTTCGGGGGCACCCAGCACGAACCGCGCCCGCGTGATGGCCTGGTGTTCCCAGGTCCAGGCGGTGTTGCTGCCGCGCTGCTGCTGGTAGTTGGCGTAGGCCGCAAAATTGGTGACCAGCAGGCCGGAGTTGCCGTTGGGGCGCAGGGCGGTGTCGATCTCGAACAGGTCGCCCTCGCCGGTCTTGACCGTGAGCCAGTTGATCATCTTGCGCACGAAGGCGGCATAGACCTCGGGCGCGCGCTCGTCGTCGTCCTCGTAGACGAACACGATGTCGAGGTCGCTGCCGTAGCCCAGCTCCTTGCCGCCGAGCTTGCCGTAGCCGATGATGGCGTGGCAGGGGGCGTCGCGGTGGCGCTGCTTCAGGCGCTGCCAGCACCAGCGGCCGGTCACGCGCAGCACCGCGTCGGCCAGGGCACTGAGGTCGTCGGCCACCTGCTCGACCGTGACCACGCCCTCCACGTCGCGCGCCAGGGTCCGGAACACCTCGGCGTGGTGCGCCCGCCTCAGCAGGTTGAGCAGTTCCTCCTCGTCGTCCTCCCCGGTGGATTCCAGCGCCTTGCGGCGCGCCTCCAGCTCGGCCTCGAACTGCGCGGCGTCGAAGCGCTCCTCGTAGAGCTGTCGGCCGGCAAGTTCGTCGATCACGCCCGGGTGCTGCAGCAGGTACCGGGCCGGCCATTTGGCCGCACCGAAGATGCGCAGCAGCCGCTCGTGCACCGAGGGCCGCTCCTGCAGCAGGGCGAGGTAGCTCACGCGGCGCAGCAGGGGTTCGATCCAATCGGCCATGCGCAGGGCGGCCTCCTCGCTCACACGCCCCTCCTCCAGCCAGGCGCCGGTGCGCTGCACCAACCGCGCCAGGCGCACACGGGCGTCCTCGCGCAGGGCCAGCACGCGGGGGTGCTCGCACCACTGGGCCACCTTGGCCGCGAAGGTCGGGGGCAACTGCGGCAGCACGGACTGCAGGTCTTCGACCGCACTGCGCGTCTTGCCGTTGCAGCTCTTGCAGCCTCCCGGAGCCGCCCCGAGCAGGGTGTCGAACTCCTGCGCCACCGCTTCCCGGTGGGCGTCTAGCTGGGTCAGGAAGGCGGGGGCATCGGCAAAACCCATGGTGGCGGCGATCCAGGCCAGGTCGTCGTCGCGCGTGGGCAGCAGGTGGGTCTGCTGGTCGTCGAGGTACTGGATGCGGTGCTCGACCCGGCGCAGGAAACGGTAGGCCTCGGCCAGCGCCTCGGCCGTGGCCGCCGGCATGAGCCCGGCGCGCTCCAGGCGCTGCAGGGCATCGAGCGTGGGCCGGGTGCGCAGTTCGGGAAACTGCCCGCCGCGCACCACCTGCAGCAACTGCACGGTGAATTCGATCTCGCGGATGCCGCCGCGGGAAAGCTTGACGTCGTTCGCACGCTCCGGATGTCCGGCCGCCCGCTTGCTCGCATGCTCGCGGATCTGCCGGTGCAGGCCGCGCAGGGACTCGAACACGCTGTAATCCAGGTAGCGCCGGAACACGAAAGGCAGCACCACCGCGCGCAGGGGCTGGGCGCCCCCTTCCTGCACCGCCGCCCGGGGCGCGACGACGCGGCTCTTGAGCCAGGCGAAGCGCTCCCACTCGCGGCCCTGGACCAGGAAGTACTCCTCCAGCGCACCGAGAGAGACCGCCGGCGGGCCCGAATTGCCGTTGGGCCGCAAGGCCAGATCGACGCGGAACACGTTGCCGTGCTCGGTGGCGTCGCCAATGAGCGCGTAGATGCGCTTGACGGCCTTGGCAAAGTACTCGTGATTGCTCACCCGGTTGCGCCCGGCCTCGTTGCCGGCGGTCTCGCCGTCGAAGTCGTAGACGTAGATCAGGTCGATGTCGCTCGACACGTTGAGCTCGCGCGCGCCGAGCTTGCCCATGCCGATGATCCAGAACTGGGCCCGGCGCAGCACCGGCCCCTGGGCCGCAGGCACCGTGGGGTCCTCGTACATGGGGGCGCCGTGCAGGTCGTCGAGCTCCCGCAGGGCCTGCGCCATGGCCTCGTCGAGCGCCAGCTCGGCCAGCTCGGTCATCCCGCGGGTGACGAGATCGAGCGGGGCCTGGGCCTCACAATCGAGCACCACCAGGCGCTCCAGCACCAGCTGCCGCAGGACCCGCAGGGCCGCATCGAGCGCCAGCCCCCGGTCCCGCAGGGCATCGAACGCCTGGCGCATGAGATCATGGGTGGGTGCACCGGGCGGCAACAGGGCCAGTTCCTGCACATAGCGGCGGCGGATGCGCTGCACGAAACGAGAACCCGCCGCCCCCTCATGTTTTGATACAAGTTGTGCGGTACCGTGGGAACCCGTCACGTCACTGGCCATCATAATTTCGCGTGTCATGAATGCTTCGCCCGCCTACCCCTCGCGCACCCTGCGGGCCGCCGCATGGTGGGCACGCGCCGTGCTGTGGCTGGTGCTGGGAGCATGGTGCGTGTTCGGGCTCAGCTGGGGCGTGCTGCATGGCTGGATTGTGCCGCGAATCGGGGAGTGGCGGCCCCAACTGGAGGCAGTAGCCACCCGGGCGCTGGGGGTGAAGGTGACGGTGGGCGAGATCCGCGCCGAATCCACCGGCGCGATCCCGGCCTTCGAACTGCGCGACGTGCGCCTGTACGACGCCCAGGGCCGCGAGGCCCTGCACCTGCCGAGGGTGCTCAGCGCACTGTCGGTGCCCTCGCTGTGGCGCGGCGGGTTCGAGCAGCTCCTGATCGACGCGCCGATACTGGACGTGCGCCGCACCCGGGAAGGGCGCATCCAGGTCGCGGGCATCGACGTCTCCACCCGCCAGGACGCGGACCAGGGCGCCCTGGCCGACTGGTTCTTCTCGCAGACCGAATTCGTGATCCGGCAGGGCACGCTGCGCTGGAGCGACGACCTGCGCCCCGAGGCGCCACCGCTGGCGCTGCAGGCCCTGGACCTGATCGTGCGCAACCCGGGGCGGCAGCACCTGATTCGGCTGGATGCGACACCCCCGCCCGAATGGGGCCGGCGCTTCAGCCTGCGGGCCCAGATGCGCAGCGCCCTGTGGCAGGCCGGCCCCGGCCGATGGCGCGACTGGACCGGCACCTTGTACGGCGAGTTTGCGAACACCGACCTGAAGCAGCTGCGCCGGCACATGGACCTGGCCGGCTGGGTGGGCATCGACGTGGACGAAGGCCGTGGTGCCCTGAGGCTCTGGGCGGATGTAAACCGGGGAGCGGTGACCGCCGTGACCACCGACCTGGCGCTGCAGGCGGTGGCCGTGCGCCTGGGCCGGGCCCTGGAGCCGCTGGCGCTGGACCACCTGAGCGGGCGCTTCGACATGGAGCGCCGCCTCTCCAGCGCCGACCTGATCGGACAGGACCTCAGCCTGAGCACCCGGGACCTCCACTTCCGCACCCGCGACGGCCAGGTCTGGCCCGGCGGCAATGTGCGCTACGAACAGCACATCGGCGCCTCGGGCGAAGTGGAAAGCCTGAATTTGCAGGCCGACCGGCTCGACCTGCAGGCCCTGGGACAACTGGCCCGGCGCCTGCCCCTGGAGGCCGCGGTCCACGGCTGGCTGGAGCGCCTGCGCCCCACCGGACTCGTGGACAACGTGGCATTGCGCTGGGCCCGGGCACCGACCGCCACGGCGCCCGACTGGCGCGCCAGGGGCAAGGTCAGCGGCCTGTCCCTGGCGGCCGGCCCGGCGGCAGCGGACAGCCCGCGACCGGGCCGGCCCGGCTTGTCCGGGGTGAGCGCCGACTTCGACATCCGCCCCGAGGGGGGACAGGCGCGGATCGAACTGAACGACGGCCACCTCGAATTCCCTGGCGTCTTCGCCGAACCCCGGGTGCCCCTGCAACGGCTGCAGACCGATTTGCAATGGAAGGTCCAGGGGGAGCAGATCGAGGTCCAGGTGCCCCAGCTGCGCTTTGCCAACGCCGACATGCAGGGCGAGCTGCGCGGGAGCTGGCGCACCAGCGACCCCAGCGCCCACCCGGAAGGCGACCGCTTCCCGGGTGAACTCGACCTGCACGCCAGCCTGGAGCGCGCCGACGGCAGCCGGGTGCACCGCTACCTGCCCCTGGAAATCGCTGCACCGGCACGGACCTACGTGCGTGACGCGGTTCAGCGGGGGCAGGCCCGCGATGTGCGCTTCCGGGTCAAGGGCGACCTCTGGCACTTCCCCTTCGACACCCCCGGCACCGGGGAATTCAATGTCCAGGCGCGGCTCAGCGGCATCGACCTCGCCTACGTGCCCCGCTCGCTCCAGGATGCGGGCGACCTGCCCTGGCCGACCCTGACCGATCTGGAGGCCACCCTGACCATAGACCGCGCGACCCTGAGGATCGGGGGCGCGGCCGGTGGGGTCCGGGAAGCCCCGGGCCTGCGCCTGTCCCAGGCCGAGGCCCGCATCGACCACCTGACAGACCAGCCACGGCTCGACGTTCGGGCACGTGTTTCCGGGCCGGCCACCCAGGCGCTGGCCATCGTCAACGGATCGCCGCTGCGCGGCCACACCGGCGAGGCGCTGGTGGACGGACGCATCGACGGGCGCACCGAGGTGCAGTTCTCCCTGGATCTCCCGATCGAGAAGCCCGAGGCCACCCGGGTCCAGGGCCAGGTCCGGTTCGAAGGCAACAACCTGCAGATCACGCCCGAGACACCCCGCCTGGAGCGCACCACCGGCACCCTGGACTTCAGCGACGAGGGTTTTCGCATCTCCCGGGCCGTGGCCCGCCTGCTCGGCGGGGAAGTCCGCTTCGACGGTGGCATGCGCCGCGTGGCCGGCCAGCCGGTGATCCAGTTCGAGGGACAGGGCCAGGCCAGCGCCGAGGGCCTGCGCAGCGCCCGGGAATGGGATGGGCTGGCCCGACTGGGACAGGTTTCCAGCGGCCAGACGAGCTACCAGGCCAGGCTGGCATTCCGGGGCAGCCAGACCGAGATGCTCGTCACCTCCGACCTGCAGGGCCTGGCCATCGATCTGCCGGCCCCGCTCGGCAAGGCCGGCCCCGCCGCACTGCCCTTGCGCTACGAGCTGGCCCCGCAGACCACACGGCCCGGTGCGGCGGCGCGCGACAGGCTCACGCTGGCGCTGGGCCCGGCCACGGCCCCGCTCGGGGGGGCCGTGTACGAGCGTGAGCACGGCGCCAGCGCCCCCCAGGTGCTGCGGGGTGCGCTGACCCTGGGCACCGGTGCGTGGCCCACCCTGCCGACCCAGGGGGTGCAGGCCCATCTGGTGCTGGACGACATCGACCTCAACACCTGGGACCGCCTGCTGGCCGCGCAGACACCCCAGGCGCCGGCACCCGCCGGTGCGACTGCGCCCGGCATGGCCTACTGGCCCACGACCTATGCGCTGCGGGCCACCCGGCTGGTCCACGACGGTCGCAGCTTCCACGACATCGTCGCCGGTGGCTCCCGCCAGGGCGACATCTGGCGCGCCAACGTCGATGCCCGCGAACTCAACGGCTACCTGGAGTACCGGCCCAGCAGCGCCGCAGCGCCCGGCCGGGTGTACGCCAGGCTGGCGCGGCTGACCCTGCCTTCCTCGACGGCCAACCAGATCGAGACCCTGCTGCAGGAACAGCCCACCCAGATCCCGGCGCTCGACATCGTGGTGGACGACTTCCAGCTCAGCGGGCGCCCGCTGGGCCGCCTGGAGATCGAGGCCATCAACCGCGGCGCGACGGTGGCGGCACGCGAAGGCCTGCGGGAATGGCGGCTGACGCGGCTGAACCTCCAGGTGCCCGAAGCCCGGCTGGAAGCCAGCGGCAACTGGGCCGTTCTTGGTGCCCAGGCCGCCGGCGCCACGCCGGCTGCGGCCGGTGCCCAACCGCGCCGCACCGCGCTGAGCTTCAAGCTCGACATCCAGGAGTCCGGTGCCCTGCTGTCGCGCTTCGGCATGAAGGACACCCTGCGGGGCGGCAAGGGCCGGCTCGAGGGTTCGATCGGCTGGCTGGGTTCCCCCCTGGCCATCCACTACCCCAGCCTCGGCGGCCAGCTCCGGCTCGACATGGCGCGCGGGCAATTCCTCAAGGCCGAACCGGGCATCGCCAAGCTGCTGGGCGTGCTGAGCCTGCAATCGCTGCCACGGCGGCTCGCCCTCGATTTCCGGGACGTCTTCAGCGAGGGCTTCGCCTTCGACTTCGTGCGCGGCGATGCCCGCATCGACCAGGGCGTCATCAGCACCAACAACCTGCAGATGAAGGGCGTCAATGCGGCCGTGCTGATCGAGGGCTCGGCCGACATTGCCCGGGAAACCCAGGACATCACCGCCGTCGTGATTCCCGACCTCAACACCGGCACCGCCTCGCTGATCGCCACCATCATCAACCCGGCCACGGGCATTGCCGGGCTGCTGGCCCAGTTCCTGCTGCGCCAGCCCATGCAGGAAGCCGCCACGCAACAGTTCCATATCACGGGCCCGTGGTCGGACCCGAAGGTGGAAAAGGTCGACCGCCGCACCACACCCAACGACAATGCCAGCGAAGGAGGACAACCATGAAAGTCGCCGCCATCCAGATGGTCTCGGGCGTCAGCCTCGACCAGAACCTGTCCCAGGCCCACACCCTGCTCGACCAGGCCCGGATCGCCGGTGCCGAACTGGCGGTCCTGCCCGAGTACTTCTGCTTCATGGGCCGCAGCGACCGCGACAAGCTCGTGATCGCCGAAACCCCCGGCCTGGGCACGGTGCAGGATTTCCTGTCAGACACCGCCCGCGAACTGGGGTTGTGGATCGTCGGCGGCACCCTGCCCATGGCCACCGACGACCCCGAACACGCCAACAACACCTCGCTGGTCTACGACCCCAAGGGCAAATGTGTGGTGCGCTACGACAAGATCCACCTGTTCCGTTACGACAACGGGCGCGAACGCTACGACGAGGCCGCGGTCCTGGCCGCGGGCGAACACCCGACCACCTTCGAACTGACCGACCAGGCCGGCCACCCCTGGCGCGTCGGCATGAGCGTGTGCTACGACCTGCGTTTTCCGGAGCTGTACCGCCACATGGGTGCCGACATCCTGGTGGTGCCTGCCGCCTTCACCCACACCACCGGCCAGGCCCACTGGGAAGTGCTGCTGCGCGCGCGCGCCATCGAGAACCAGGCCTACGTGATCGCCAGCGCCCAGGGCGGCGTGCACGAGAACGGCCGCCACACCTGGGGCCAGAGCATGGTCATAGACCCCTGGGGCACGGTGCTGGGCCAGCATGCCATCGGCCCCGGCGTGGTCGTGTGCGAAATCGACGCACCGCACCTCGATGCGGTGCGCTCGCAACTGCCGGCCCTGCAGCACCGCCGTCTGTGACCCGCACCGATGGGGGCGGTGGCGCCCGGCTCTGGTTTCTGCGCTCCTGGCTCTGGGCCTTGCTCAGCGCCCTTGTGGCCCTGCTGCTCGGGGCCCTGGTGTTCCTCGCACGCGAGTACGAGGAAAGCCTGCTGCAGGCGCGGCTGGAGCAGACGGCCGCCAACATGGTCAGCGACATCCGCTCCCGGCTGTTGCGCAATGTGCAGGACCTTCAGGCCTTGCAGGCCACCGCATCGTCGCCTCAGGAATGGGAGCAGGCCGCCTCCGGCATCCTCGCCACCCACCGCGAGATCGCCCGGCTGGAATGGCGCGACCCCATGTTCCGGCTGCAGGCCGGCCGCACCAGCCCGTACCAACCCGGCCTGTTCGCTTTTCTGCCGCGCTCCCAGGCCCTGCCCGACGCGCGGCAGGCCTGCCTGAACGCCCAACGCCTGAGCGGGCCGGCGTACGGACCTAGCTATTTCTGGCCCACGGCACAGGGCATGGGCCAGGAAATGTTCGAGCTCTGCCTGCCGGTCAGCCGCAACGGCCGCCCGGACGGATACATCATCGCGACCTACGACATGCCGAGCATGCTCGCGGAATTCATCGCCTCCGGGGTGCGCCGGGGCCGCAGCATCGCCCTCCTCGACACCGACGGCACCCGGCTGAGCATCCTGGGCACGGTCTCGGGCTCCCGGGGGCTGGCACACGCCCAGCAACTGATCGACCTGCCCGGTGCCACCTACATGCTGCGGCTGGAGGTGCCGCGCGAGTACCCGGGCTGGCTGCCCCACGTGCTCACCGTGGCCGTGGGTGCCCTGGCTGTGGCGCTGCTCGGCGTGCTCGCCCTGCTGGCGCGCGACATCGGCCGGCGCCAGCGGGCGGAAAAGGGCCTGGCCGAGGCCCTGGCCTTCCGCAAGGCGATGGAGGACTCTCTGGTCACCGGTCTGCGCGCACGCGACATGGACGGGCGCACCACCTACGTCAACCCGGCGTTCTGCCAGATGGTGGGCCTCGACGCCGACGCGCTGATCGGCACCGGCGTGCCCGCGCCCTACTGGCCACCGGACCAGCTCGACGAATACCGCCAGCGGCTGGCCGTGCGGCTGGCCGGCCGGGAACTGCCCCGCGAGGGGTTCGAGTCCGAATTCGTCCGCGCCGACGGCACCCGTTTTCCGGTGCTCATCATCGAGGCGCCGCTGATCGATGCCCAGGGTATGCAGACCGGCTGGATGAGTGCCATCCTCGACCTCAGCGAACAGCGGCGCGTCGAGGAGCTTTCGCGCGCCTCCCAGGAACGGTTGCAGGCCACCGCTCGGCTGGCCATGGCCGGCGAGATGGCCTCGCTCATCAGCCACGAGCTCAACCAGCCCCTGGCGGCCATCGCCAGCTACGCCAGCGGCACGCTCAACCTGCTCCAGTCCGACGCGCCGGCGCCGCCGGTCCCCACGCTGCGCGACGACATCGCCCTGGCCATCCGGCGCATCGCGGAACAGGCCGAGCGGGCCGGCAAGGTCATCAAGAGCGTGGGCGATCTGGTGCGGCGCCGCGAGCGCGATCGGGAAGCGGTGCCCGTGCGCTCGCTGTTCGAAGGCACGCTGCCCCTGCTGCAGCTGCAGGCCCGCAAGCTCGCCATCGATCTGCGCGTCGACATCTCGCCAGCGTGTCCGCCGGTCTGGTGCGACCGCACCATGATCGAGCAGGTGCTGCTCAACCTCGGGCGCAACGGGATGCAGGCCATGCCACCGGGAGACCCCCCCCGTTCCAGCGGCTGGCGTGCGCTCGAACTGCGCGCCACCCCAGTCGCCCCGGCCACCGGGCACAGCGCCCGCCAATGGGTCGAGTTCTCGGTGACCGACCACGGCCAGGGCCTGTCGGAGGAGGTGGGCGAACGCATTTTCACCCCTTTCTTCACCACCAAGGCCGAAGGCATGGGGCTGGGCCTGAACCTGTGTCGCACGGTGGTCGAGCAGCACGGAGGGGCACTGCGCTTCGAGGCCGCACAACCGCGTGGGACGGTGTTCCGCTTCACCCTGCCGACGGCCCCGGCCGCCGCACCCGGCCCCGACGACCCCCTATGATGTCGAGACCATGTCCGAGATAACGATAGCCGATGCCCGGGTCTTCATCGTCGACGACGATGCCAGCGTGCGCGACGCCCTGGGATGGCTGCTGCGCACACGCCGCATCTTCAGCACCGGTTTCGACAGCGCCGACGCCTTCTGGGCCGAATTGCAGGGCTGGCGCCACGAACCCGGCACCCCAAGCTGCGTGCTGCTGGACGTGCGCATGCCCGGCATGAGCGGGCTGGCCCTGTTCGACCAGATGCTCCACCTGTCCTGGTTCGACGTCATGCCGGTGATCTTTCTTTCGGGCCACGCGGATGTGCCCACCGCCGTGGACGCCGTCAAGCGCGGGGCCTTCGATTTCTGCGAGAAACCGTTCTCCGACAACGCACTGGTAGACCGCGTGGAACAGGCCCTGCGGCGCTCGTCGCAAACGCTCGCACAACGCCGCTACCGCCACGGCCTCAAGGAGCGCATGGCCGGTTTGACCGAACGCGAACAGGACGTGATGCGGCTGGTGGCCGAAGGCCTGCCCAACAAGCTGGTGGCCGACCAGCTCCAGATCAGCGTGCGCACCGTCGAAGTGCACCGGGCGCGCGTATTTGAGAAAATGAACGTGAGGTCTGCGGTGGAACTCGTCAACCTGCTGCGCGATCTGTGAGAGGCGTGCGTATGCGCCTCAAGGCTGCCGGTCCGGCGTGTCCTGCGGTGGTGTGCGATCGGTGGCTTCAGGCGCCTGCTCTCGCTGCACCTCGTCGGGCAACTCGCCTTTCTTGCGGCCCGAGAACATGGTCCACCACACGATGAAGATCAACAACAGCAGCGCGGCCAGCGCCTCAAGCAAGAACAGGATCATGGCTGGGGTTCGGTTGCATCGGCTCGCCCAACTGCGCAGCGCCGGAATGGCCCTGATTGTAGGGACCCTGGCCGCCTGCGCCACGCCGCCCCGGCCAGACGGCGCGCCGGCCGACCGACCCCCGGCCAGTGCGCCCGCACCGGCCGCTCCTCCCACCATCGCCGCTTCGCCAGCAACCGATACACCCCCCGTCACCCAGGCCAATTCACCTGCGTGGCAATGGGCCGACAGCCAGCCGCTGCCCCCGCCCATCACGCAGGGCAAGAGCGTCTGGGTGCCCGTGCGCTGGAGCGACCTGCCCGGCTGGGGCCGGGACGCCCTGCACGAGGCCTGGAACGCCTGGCTGCGCAGCTGCGAGCGCCCGGCGGCGGGCATCGGGGCCTTGTGCACCGAGGTGCGCCGGCTCTCGATCGGCAGTCCCGCCGAACAGCACGAATGGCTGATGCAACGCCTCCAGCCCTACAGCGTGCAGTCGCCCGGAGGCGAAAGCCAGGGACTGCTCACCGGTTACTACGAGCCCTCCATGGTGGCCAGCCGTACGGCCCAGGGGCCCTACCAGATCCCGCTGTACCGCGCCCCGGCCAGCCTGCGCCCGGGCCAGCCCTGGTTCACGCGGCAGCAGATCGCCACCGACCCGAACGCCCAGGCCGCCCTGCAGGGCCATGTCATTGCGTGGCTGGCCGACCCCATCGACGCCCTGCTGCTGCAGATCCAGGGCTCCGGGCGCATCACCCTGCTGGAACCCGATGGCACGCAGCGCCAGGTGCGCCTGGCCTACGCCGCCCACAACGGGCATGCCTACCAAAGTGTCGGCCGCTGGCTGCTGGACCGCCGGCTGATCCGCGAAGGCACCTGGGAGGCCATACGCGCCTGGGCCGCACAAAATCCGGAGCGGCTTGACGAAATGCTCTGGAGCAACCCGCGCACCGTGTTCTTCCGGGAAGAAGCGCTGAGCGATCTTGACGCCCGCTTCGGCCCCCGGGGGGCCCAGGGGGTGGCCCTCACGCCCGGGCGATCCATTGCGGTCGACCGCAACAGCATCCCCTACGGCACCCCGGTCTGGCTCCAGACCGAAGGCCCGGCGGCCCGTCTGGAGCGGCTGGTGCTGGCCCAGGACACGGGCGGCGCCATCGTGGGTGCCGTTCGCGCCGACTACTTCACCGGCTGGGGCGAGGCGGCCTACGCCCAGGCCGCCGGCATCAAGCAACCCCTGCGGCTGTGGGCGCTGTGGCCACGGCAACCCTGACGTTTCTGCACCAGAAAGGCCCCACCATGCGCATCGGCGTGCTCACCGGCGGCGGCGACTGCCCCGGACTCAACGCGGTCATCCGCGCCGTCACCAAGTCCCTGCTGCGCCAGTGCGGCGCCGAGGTGGTCGGCGTCGAGGACGGTTTCGCCGGTCTCATGGGTACCGCACCGCGCGCCCGGCCGCTGGACTGGGCGGCGGTCAGCGGCATCCTCATGCTCGGCGGCACCATTCTGGGCACCAGCAACCGCGCCAACCCGCTGGCCAGCGAAGCCGACACCGCCCAGACCCTGACCAACGCGCGCGCGCTGGGCCTGGACGTGCTGGTCGTCATCGGCGGCGATGGCACCATGGAGATCGCGCACGGCCTGGCGCAGCACGGCCTGCCCGTCGTGGGCGTGCCCAAGACCATCGACAACGACATCGTGGGTTGCGAGCGCAGCTTCGGCTTCGATACCGCCGTGGCCACCGTGACCGACGCGCTCGAACGCATTCAGACCACGGGCCAGAGCCACAGCCGCGTGATGATTGTCGAGACCATGGGCCGCTATGCCGGCTGGATCGCGCTGGAGGCGGGGCTGGCCGGTGCCGCCGACGTCATCCTGCTGCCCGAGATCGACTACGACGTGGCCGCCGTGGCCGCGCTGTGCCGCGAACGCGAGACACGCCAGCGCTACACGGTGATCTGCATCGGCGAGGGCGCCAAGCCCCAGGGCGGTGCGCTCACCGTCGAACGCCGCATCGCCGACAGCCCGGAGCCGATCCGTCTGGGTGGTGTGGCCCATGTGCTGCGCGACCAGTTGCAGGAAGTGCTGGCCAGCGAGGTGCGTGCCACGGTGCTGGGGCATGTGCAGCGTGGCGGCTCGCCCACGCCCTTCGACCGTGTGCTGGCCACCCAGTTCGGCAACCAGGCGGCCCGGCTCGTGATGGAAGGCCGCTTCAACCAGATGGTCACGCTGCAGGCAGGGCAACTGGGCAGCATTCCCCTGTCGGATGTCGCCCACCGGCACCGCAACGTGCCGCTTGACCACCCGCTACTGCAGGCGGCGCGCCAGATCGGGGTGTCGCTCGGGGAGGCCTGAAGGGCAGGAGCGGAGACCGCGCTCAGTCGTTGACCAGCACGCGGCCGTCGCTGATTCGAACCTGCTGGCCCACCTTGACCCCGGGGTCGTCGGCGTGCTGCACCGTCTGCACGGTGCCGTTGTGCAAGCGCACGGTCACGTCGTAGCGTTTGGACTTCACCACCCGCTTCTCGATCTCGCGGCCGGCGTAGGCCCCGCCCACGGCACCCAGGATGCTGGCCACGGTGCGGCCGTCGCCCTTGCCGATCTGATTGCCCAGCACGGCACCCGCCACACCGCCGGCAATCGCTCCGGTATACCCAGGTTGTCCCTCACCCTCCACGAGGTTGACCGACTCGACCACGCCGCAGGCCGCACAACTCTGACGTGCCGCCAGCGTGGGCTGGACGGCCGGCGCCGCAAGGGTTTTCTCGGCCATGGCGGTCTTGCCGCCCAGGGTCAGGGTGACCTTGGCCACGCTGCGCTCGGTAATGGTATCGCGGGTACGAATGGTGTAGCTGCCGCTGTAGCGTCCCGGCTCGGTCTCGGCCAGGGCGATGCGCGCATCGGTGCCCGCCAGCGCCACGCCGACCTGAGCCCCGGCGGTGCCACGCAGGGTGAAGGTCAGCTCGTGGCCGCCGCTGTAGGCACCGCTGCCCGACGAGGCAAAGTGATCGATCACCGGGGCCGGCATGGCCGCCACCACGGCCGCGGCGTGGGCCTGGAACGTGAGCAGGGTCTGACCGAGCACGGCCTGGGTCTCCAGCGTTCCCACGCGCAGCGTCGCACGGACCTGGCTGGTGTGGACGACCTTGTCGCGCAGGCTCAGCGTGTAGGCGCCCTCGTAGCTGCCGGCGCGCACCTCCCGCAGGGCCACGGTGCTGTCGCTGCCGTCGATGCGCACCGCGACCGCACCGCCCGCGGTCCCGGACAGCCTGAACAGCAATTCGGTCCCCGGGGTGAGTTGGGCGACCTGCTGGACGGTGAAGCCGCGCACGACGGGCGCCGTCTGCGCCCAGGCGGTCTGCGCCATCGCCAGCAGGAGGGTCAATCCAAGCCCGAAGGCTCGCAGAAAATGGGCAAGAAGGTTCATGGTGGAGAAGGGCGATAAGCCATGGAATGTCACGCCGTGCCGGCGACATGCCCGCACGTCATCCAGATTACCACCGCCCACCCTGCGGAACAAGATCGGACCCCGCCCTGCGGGCCTTTTGTTACCGCTGTTACCGCCGCTGCTCCAGCGTCTCCATCGCCAGGCACAGATCGGCCCAGGCCTTGCCCTTTTCGGCCGGGCTGCGCAACAGGTAGGCCGGATGGTAGGTCACCACCACCGGCAGGGTCTGCCCGCCCAGGGTGACCTCGTGCACCTGCCCGCGCAGCTTGCCCAGGGGCATCTGCTGCAGCGCGGCGGCGTCGAACCGCCCGCCCTGGGCCAGCACGGTCTGCGCGGCGAAACGCCCCATGGCCAGGACGATGCGTGGCCGCAGCAGTTCGACCTGACGCAGCAGGTAGGGGGTGCACTGCGCGATCTCGACCGGGTCGGGGTTGCGGTTGTGCGGCGGCCGGCACTTGATGACGTTGGTGATGTAGACCTGCTGTTCGCGCGTCAGGTGCATGGCCGCCAGCATGCGGTCCAGCAACTGTCCGGCCCGTCCCACGAAGGGCAGCCCCTGGCGGTCCTCCTCCTCGCCCGGGGCTTCGCCGATCACCAGCCAGTCGGGCGACGGGTCGCCCATGCCGGGCACGGCCTGCTGCCGCAACCGACCCAGGTCGCAGGCGGTGCAATCGCGGATGACCGTCTCCAACGCGGGGCGGTCCAGGCTGGACACGTCGGCACGCCCCGGGAGGGGCACGGCCACGGACGCCGTCCCCTCCGGGATGACCGGGCGCTTCGGTGCGGGCGGGGCCACCGAGCGGGCTTCGACCGCGCGCGCGCCTTCCTTCACGGGTTCGGTGGCCGGGGCAGGCACCGCCGCGTCCCCGTCCCACCAGACGTTGACACCCATCTCGGCCAGCATGGCGGTCTGCCGGGCGTCCAACTGTGGCCGTTGCGCGGGGCGGTTCATCGGGCGGCCTCCTCGGCCGTCGGGGTCGGTGCCACTGGCCGGGCGTCCTGGCGGGGCAGGTGCAGGCTCATCACGACGGCGTCCTCGCGCCGCCGGTCGCTGTCGGGGTAGTAGTCGCGCCGCAGGCCCACCTGCTGGAAGCCGCAGCGCCCGTACAAGGCGCGGGCGGCGTCGTTTCCGGCACGGACCTCCAGCCACAACCACGACCGGCCCTGCAGGCGCGTCCAGGCCGCCAGCGCCTCCAGCATGAGCCGCGCCCAGCCCTGGCGCTGGTGCAGGGGCACGGTGGTGATGTTGAGCAGGTGCACCTCGTCGACGCCCTGCATCGCCACCAGGTAGCCCAGCAGCTTGCGCCCGTCGGGCAGGGTCGGCGCGGTGGCCCAGGCGGCCGGGTCGCGGCCGGGGTCGAAGGGGGTCACCAGCATCTGCATCAGGTGCCCGGCCGCCAGCGAATCCTGCAGATGGCGCAGGCCCCAGGGATGGGCGTAGGCGGTCTTCTCGACCTCGGCCACCAGCGGCAGCAGCTCGGCCTGCATGGGCACGAAATCCAGGTCGCGGTCCTGCGCGCGGACGTCCTTGGGCAGCGCCAGCGAAGATGGGATCATGGCTGCGCCTCCCCGGTGGCTTGTGCCGCCTGGGTGGCGCGCGCCCGTTCGCGCTCCTCGGTGGTCTGGGCCACCTTGTCGCGCACGTACAGCGGCTGCGCGCCGGCGGCATCCACCGCCAGCCCCTGCGCCCAGAGGCCGGGCGCCAGCCGCCACACGGCCCGGGCGGTGGGCCAGACCGCTGCCTGCGGGCACGCCCGCCAGGCCGGCGCCAGCCGCTCGCCATAGACCGCCATGGCATTGCCCGCCAGCAGGGGAGCCGGCCGATCGCCCGATCCGGGCCAGCCATCGCCCAACCGCAGGGCCTCGGGCCTGCTCAGCCAGGGTGTGCCGATCGGCCGCAGGCCGGCGGATTCGACGGCCATCTCGGCCACATAGATCTCGTCCATGCGGGCATCGAGCAGTGCCACGATGCGCTCGGGCACCGCAACGCCCTGCGCTGTGCACTGCAGGCGCGCTTCCTCGGCCACCGCCAGCAGGGTGCCCACGGGCAGCACCGGAATGCCCCCCGGTCGCGCCGCCACCGCCAGCCCCTGCACCACGGCACAGGCGGTGCGCAGGCCGGTGAACGCGCCCGGCCCGGCCCCGAAGGCGATCGCATCGAGTTCGTCCAGCCGCCAGCCCGCTTCGCGCAGCAGGCCCTGGATCACCGGAATCAGGGTGGCCGAGGCCTGGGCGCCGCCCGCGCCTTCGTGCGCCCACAGGGCACCGCTGGCGTGCGAGCCCAGCGCCACGCTGAGGTGCTCGGTGCTGGTGTCCAGCGCCAGCACCTTGTCCAGGGGGCGTGCCGGTGGCGTGCTCATGCCTGCCTGGCCTCCACCGTCGCCACCGGCGCCCGCACCGGGGCCGCCATGCGGACCCCGAACACGATGCCCGCCGTCACCAGCACCAGACCGCCCAGCAGGTGCGCATGCAGCGGCTCGCCCAGGAACAGCACCGCGCTCAAGGCCGACAGGCCCGGCACCAGCGACGTGATCATGGTCGAGCGCACCGGTCCGAAATGGCGCACCATCTGCGTGAAGGTGATGCCGGAAATCACCACCGAACCGATGCCCTGGAACACCGCCTGGAACAGCAGCTCGCTCCAGGGGGCTGCGGCCAGGTTGCTGTGGATGGCGCCGGCCAGCGCCAGCAGGCCGTACACCGGCACGTAGGTCACCAGCGCAAAGACCGAGATCGCCACCGTGGCCTGCACCGCTGCCAGCGCATGCCTGCGCGCCAGCACCGAATAGCTGGCCCAGGTGAAGGCCGCGCACAGGAACAGCAGGTCGCCCTTCCAGACATCGCCCCCCTCGAAGGCCTGCCACAGGCTGCTGCCGCCGACCAGCAGGTCGCCGGCCAGGATCAGCCCCAGACCCATGGCGCGCGTGCGGGTGATGCGGTCGTGCAGGAACACCGCCGCCAGCAGCGTGGTCCACAGCGGCAGGCTGCCCGGCATCAGCACCGAGGCATGGGTGGCGGGGGCGTAGTAGAAGCCGCTGTAGGCGATACAGGCATAGGCCACCCCACCCACCATGCCCACGGCGGCCGTGAGCCGCCAGCCCAGCGGCGACATGCGCAGCCAGTGCGGCGCACCGTCGCCGGCCGTGCGCAGACGGCGCACCATCCACCAGCCCAACGGGGCCAGCACGAGGCCGGCCCCGACGAATCGCATGAAGGCGATGTCGAAGGAGGTCAGGGTCTTGTGGGCGGTGGCGCGGGCGACCACGATGAACGAGGTCCAGATCAGCACCGTCACCACGGCCGCCAGCCAGCCCACGACACGCGGGCTGGGTTTTTGAAATCGGAAAGACATGCCGTGATTATCGGGGGCGCCGGATAATCCGGACCATGCGCCTCACCTTACGCCCCCCGCCGCAGCGCCCGCCCGGGCGCCACCGGATGGCCCATGGCCTGATGGCCCTGACCTTCCTGCTGACCGGCCTGTCGGCATCGGGGCAGGGCATGTCGCCCCTGCCACCGGAGACCCTGCCGCCCGCGGTGCACGCCGCGCTCGCACAGGCCCGGTTGCCCGCCGACAGCCTGTCGGCCGCCGTGATCGACACCCCACCCGGCGGCACCGTGTGGCTCAGCCACCGCGCCGACGCGCCGGTCAACCCCGCCTCGACGATCAAAATCCTGACCACCTTCGCCGCGCTCGACACCCTGGGCCCGGCCCATGTCTGGCGCACCGCGGTGTGGGCAGACGGTCCGATCCGCGATGGCGTCCTGTACGGCAACCTCTACCTGCGCGGCGAGGGCGACCCCAAGCTCGTGACCGAGAAACTGTGGCTGCTGATGCGTCGCCTCCAGGGCCTGGGCATCGAGCGCATCGCGGGCGACCTGGTGCTGGACCGCAGCGCCTTTGCCGTGCCCGAGACCGACCCGGCGGCGTTCGACGGCGAGCCCCTGCGCCCCTACAACGCCGGCCCCGACGCCCTGCTGGTCAACTTCAAGTCCCAGCTCTTCACCTTTGTGCCCGATGCCGCTGCCGGCGTGGCCCGTGTGCGGGCCGAGCCCCCGCTCCAAGGCGTGGCTGCCCCGACCCAGGTGCCGCTGGCCCCGGGCCGCTGCAACGACTGGCGCACCAACCTGGGGGCCGACTGGTCCGACCCGACGCAACCGCGGTTCACCGGCCGCTACCCGCTCGACTGCGGGGAACGCACCTGGCCCGTGGCCCACCCCGAGCCCACGGCCTTCGCCGGGCGGGCCCTGGCCGGAATGTGGACCGCCCTGGGCGGGCGCCTCGACGGCACGCTGCGCGACGCCGCTGTACCGGCCCAGGCCCAGGTCTTGCTGACACAGGAATCCCCGCCCTTGGCCGAGATCGTGCGCGACGTCAACAAGTTCAGCAACAACGTGATGGCCCAGCACGTGTTCCTGGCGCTGGGCCGCCCAGCCGATGGATACGGCCCCACCAGCTTCGAATCGGCGCATGCTGCCCTGCAGCGCTGGTGGCAGCAACGCATCGGCCCCGGTGTGGCGATGCCGCAGGTCGACAACGGCGCCGGCCTGAGCCGCGAGACCCGCACCACGGCCACCGCGATGGCCCGCCTGCTGCAGGTCGCCTGGGCCTCGCCGATGATGCCGGAGCTGGTGTCGTCCTTTCCGGCCACCGGGCTCGATGGCACCCTGCGCCGCGCGCCCATGGCGGCCGGCCTGGCGCACCTCAAGACGGGCAGCCTGCGCGATGTGCAGGCCCTGGCGGGCTATGTGCACGGGGCCGACGGCCGGCGCCGCGTGCTGGTGGCCATCGTCAACCACCCGAACGCCCGGGCCGCCCGGCCCGCGCTGGATGCGCTGGTGGCCTGGGCCGCCGGGGGGTGATCAGTCCACCCAGCGCTGCAGCACCGGCTTGAGCGCCGGGGCCAGATCCTCGCGCTGCATGGCCAGGTCCACCGTGGCCTCCAGGAAACCTTCCTTGCTGCCGCAGTCGTAGCGCTTGCCGGCGTAACGGAAGGCATAGACCTTCTGCGTGGCCATCAGGCCTGCAATGCCGTCGGTGAGCTGGATCTCGCCACCCACGCCGCGCGGCTGGTTGCGGATCTGCTCGAACACCTCGGGCGTGAGCACGTAGCGCCCCGCCACACCCCAGTTCGATGGCGCCGCCTCCGGGGCGGGCTTCTCCACGATCTCGCGCACATCCATCAGGTCATCACTCATGAAGTCCCCGGCCACGATGCCGTAGCGCTTCGTGTGCTCGCGCGGCACCTCCTGCACCGCCAGGATGGAGCCCCCGAGCTCGGCGAACTTGGCCGTCATCTGCGCCATCACGGGCGGCTCGCCCACCATCAGATCGTCGGCCAGCAGCACCGCGAAGGGCTCGCCCGCCACCAGCGGTTCGGCGCACAGCACCGCATGCCCCAGGCCGAGCGCCTTGGGCTGGCGGATGGCGATGCAGATCATGTCGTCGGGCTTGACCGAGCGCACCACGTCCAGCAAGGCCTGCTTGCCCGCGTCCTCCAGCTCGCGTTCCAGTTCGTAGGCCATGTCGTAGTGGTCGACGATGGCCCGCTTGTGTCGCCCGGTAACGAAGATCATCTCGCGGATGCCGGCTGCGTAGGCCTCCTCGACGGCGTACTGGATCAGCGGCTTGTCGACCACCGGCAGCATCTCCTTGGGCATGGCCTTGGTGGCGGGAAGGAATCGGGTGCCCATCCCCGCAACGGGGAAAACGGCTTTGCGTACGGGAGGAAACATCATCGGTACAAGGGCTCCTTTCGGTTACAGACAAAGACAAGTCGGACAGACAGCGCCGACTCAGGGTTCGATTTCGGTGCGGTTGGGCCCGTCGGCCACGGTGTTCTCGAGCGCGCGCCCGGCACCCACCACCATTTCAACCGCCAGGTCGCGCAAGGGCTGGGCCTCGGTGGGAACCCGACCGTGCACCCCGACACTGACGGTGACGGGCAGCGACTGGCCCGACCACGCGACCGGTGCGCGCGCCACGGCCTCGCGCAGGTCTTCGGCCAGCACCAGGGCGCTGCCCACGTCGGCGTCCGGAAGCACGATGACAAAGTGGCCGGCATCCCAGTGGCCCGCCATGTCGTGCGAGCGCACGCGCCGCATGATCTGCCGCGACACCGCCAGCACCACCTGCTCGGCCGCCGCCTCACCGTGCTTTTCGGTCAACGCGTCCATGCCGTCGATCTCGACCATCAGCACCGTGACGGCGTGCTTCATCCGGTCGGCCAGCGACAGGTAGCGCCCCAGCGCCTCCAGCAGGGCGCCCTGGTTGGGCATGCCGGTGAGCGGGTCGCGCAGGGCCTGATGGTCCATGGCGCTGGCACATCGCCTGCGGGCCCAGGCGAAGCCCACCGCCACCCCCCCTGCCGCAGCGAGCAGGGCAACCAGCAACAGGGGAAATGCGTAAGCGGTCATCGTGGACAAGCGATCGGCTCCCGACGGTCTTGGACACCATATGGTACCGCGTCGCCCCTGCGGCCCCGCTCAGCCGGGCCCGGCGCCTCCGGGGTCCGGAAGCTTCACTCGGCCGGACCGATGGTCAGTGCAATCTCGCCCACGCCTTCGACCCGCCCGGTGATGCGGTCGCCCGCCACCACTGGGCCCACCCCCTCGGGCGTGCCGGTGTAGATCAGGTCGCCGGGCTGCAGGTGGTAGTAGGTGGAGAGGTCGGCGATGATCTCGCGGATGTTCCAGATCAGCTTGTCCACGTCGGACGACTGCTTCGTCACGCCATTGACTTCCAGCGCGATCGCGCCCTGCTCCACCACCACGCCTTCCATGGGCACGATCTCGGCGCATACCGAGCCCTGCTCGATGTCCTTGCCGGTGTCCCAGGGGCGGCCCTTGTCGCGCGCCACCAGTTGCAGGTCGCGCCGGGTCATGTCCAGGCCGGCGGCGTAGCCGAAGACCAGTTCGTGGGCATCGGCCTCGCTCACGCGGAAGCCCGGCTTGCCAATGGCCAGCACCAGCTCCATCTCGTAGTGGTAGTTGGCGGTGCGCGGCGGGTAGGGCACGGTGGCGCCGCTTTCCACCAGGGTCTGGGGCGACTTGGTGAAGTAGAAGGCCTGCTCCACGCTCTTGTCCACGGGGCGGCCCATCTCCACCGCATGGGCGTGGTAGTTGCGGCCCACGCAGAAGATCCGGTTGACGGGGAAGCGCTCGGTCCTGCCGCGCACGGGCAGGGACGGGACGGGGGGTGGGTCAAACAGGTAAGTGCTCATGTCTATTTTGGAGTGAGGTGTCTGTGCCAGAAACACCGCGGAACTGTCTTTGCCAGACCACTGGTGTTGCCCCCTTGAGGGGGTGACGCGCGATGCGCGGCTCGGGGGTCGGCTATCGCGTCTCGTACACACCCAGCTTGCGGTGCAGCGGCGACTCGTCGGCCATGAAGATGAAGGCCGGCGTGTCGGCCGACAGGTTCCTGAGCGTCACCTCGGTGTAGCCTGGGGCGCAGCAGGTATCGGCCTCGTCCAGGGTGAAGGTGGACTCGGCGATGCGCGCCTCGCTGCGGCCCTCGATCTGGTGGAACACCTGGGCCGGCGAGCGCGCGGGCAGGCGCAGGGTCTGGCCGGGCTTGAGCATCAGGGCGTAGAAGCCCAGGATGTTCTCGGCGTCGTCACCGGTTTCGGGATTGATATAGGTGACCTGCACACACTCCTGATCGGGCCGATCCTCGGCCAGCGCCAGCAACGCGGCGCGGGTGTCGACCCAGGGGTAGCGCAGCATGGGGTAGGCCTTGTTCGAGCGTTCGAACACGGGCGTGGGCACTACGCCGGCGCGGGTCCAGGCGCGGTCGCCCCGTCCCGACCTGACGGCCTGGCGCTCGCCGTTGATGTGGTAGCTGGCCTCCATGTAGTACACCAGCGGCAGATCCAGAACGTCCAGCCACACCACGGGCTCGGTGCCGTCGTGGCCGTGTTCGTGCCACAGACCGGTGGGCGTGAGGATGAGGTCGCCGCGGCTCATGGGGCACTTCTCGCCGTCCACGGTGGTGTAGGCGCCTTCGCCCTCGACGATCATGCGCACGGCGTTGGGCGTGTGGCGGTGGCTGGGCGCCCACTCGCCGGGCAGCAGCAGCTGCATTCCCAGGTACATGGCGGCGCTGGCCTGCATCTTCTCCAGGCCGTGGCCAGGGTTGGCCAGCACCAGCACGCGGCGTTCGGCCTTCTCGATCGGGGTCAGCTCGCCGGCTTGCAACAGCAGCGGCTTGAGGGTCTGGTAGGACCAGAAGGTGGGGCGGGTCTGGCGCGTGGGCACCTTGGGCGGCAGCACCGCGCGCAGGCTGGGCCACAGCGGCACCAGGTTGAGTTCGCGCAGCTTGGCGAGGTAGTCCGCCGGCAGGTCTTCGAGTCGTCCGAGTTCGTTCATGGTCTGGTCTCCGTTCAATGGTGTTTCGCCGCGTCCAGGCAGTTGCTTGCGTTCCAGCCGTAGAGCCACTCCATCGCATCGTAGAAGCGTTCGGGACTGCGACCGCGCCAGAGGTCGTTGCGCACCAGGCGCTCCACCCCCTTGGCGTGGTAGATGCGCCCCATCTCTCGGCTCGACAGCACGATGCGGGCGGTGCGTGCCACGCGGGCGCGCTGGTAGGTGTCCAGGGCCTGCGCCCAGTCGTTGCCGTGCACGCGCAGCGCCTCGCCCAGGGTGACGGCGTCTTCCATCGCCATGCAGGCGCCCTGGGCCATGTACTGGGTAGTGGGGTGGGCGGCATCGCCCAGCAGCGTCACGCGGCCATAGGTCCACTGCCCGATCGGCTCGCGGTCTGCCGTTGCCCAGCGCTTCCAGCTCCTGGGCAGGTCGATGAGCTGGCGCGCCTTGGCGCAGATGCCCTGGAAATAGCTCTGCACCTCCTCTTTGGAACCCTCGGTCACTCCCCACTCCTCGGTCTGGCGGCTGTGGAAGGTCACGACCACGTTGTACTGCTCGCCTCCGCGCAGCGGGTAGTGCACCAGGTGGCAGTTGGGGCCGACCCAGATGCTGGCCGCGTTCCACTGCAGGTTTTCGGGAAAGTCCTTCCTGTCCACCACGGCACGGTAGACCACGTGGCCGGTGACGCGGGCCGGGTCGCCCACGTACTGCTGGCGCACCACCGATTTCACTCCGTCGGCGCCGATCAGGGCCACGCCCCGGTGCGCGTTGCCGTGCTGGTCGTGGACCGTGACGCTGTCGGCGTCCTGCTCCACGCGCTCGACGCGGGTCCTGGTGAGAAATTCGACGCGCCCGGTCTCCTGCGCGCCCTCCAGCAGCGAGAGGTGCACGTCGACCCGGTGGATCACGGCATAGGGGTTGCCGAAACGCTGGCGGAAGGCTTCGCCGGTGGGAATCATGCCCACCTGGTATTCGTCGATCGCGTCGTGCATCACCATGTAGTCGGTGTAGACGGCGCGCCCACGGGCCTTCTCGCCCACGCCCAGGGCGTCGAAGGCGTGGAAGGCGTTGGGGCCGAGCTGGATGCCGGCACCGATCTCACCGATCTCGGGCGCCTGCTCCAGCACCTTGACACGGAAACCCTGGCGCACCAGCGCCAGCGCGGCGGCGAGTCCGCCGATGCCTCCACCGGCGACCAGCACCGGCAGCCCTGCCTGTTCCTCGTTCATCTCACGCTCCTGGTTGAAAACAGATGCACACAAATCGTCAGTACACACACGATTAGTATAGTGATAAGATGAAACCGACTCAACCAAGGGTTAACCCTTAGTCTCGATCATGCCCGCTTCCGCCCCCATCGACATCGACCGCCAGCCCGGTCATGCCATCCGCCGCCTGCACCAGATCGCGGTGGGCATCTTTCTGCAGGAAACCCAGCCTTTCGGCGTCACGCCGGTGCAGTACGCGGCCCTGCAGACCGTGGGCAACCAGCCCGGCATCGATCAGCGTACGCTGGCGCGCACCATCGCGCAAGACACCTCCACCACCGCCGGCGTGGTGGACCGCCTCGAAGCCCGGGGGCTGCTGCAACGCCGGCCCGCGCCGGACGACCGCCGGGTGCGCCAGCTCACGCTGACCCCGGACGGGGCGGCGCTGCTGGAGCAACTGGTGCCGGCCATGCTGCGCGCGCAGCAACACATCCTGGCACCCCTGAGCCCCGCGCAGCGCAAGACCTTCCTGCACCTGCTCGAGCGGCTCGTGACCGAAAACAACGAGCTCAGCCGCGCACCGAGCGAGCCGGACCGCTGAGGCCGCGGCGCGCCCGCACCGCCCGCGCCAGGTCCTGCAGCACCGGCACCGTCTGATCAAAACCGATGCAGGCGTCCGTCACCGACACCCCGTAGGCCAGCGGCTGGCCCGGAACGATGTCCTGCCGGCCTTCGTGCAGGTGGCTTTCGATCATCACGCCCACGATGCGCCCATCCCCGGCGGCCACCTGCTGCGCCACCTCGGCCGCCACCGCGACCTGGCGCTGGTGCTGCTTGCTGCTGTTGGCGTGCGACACGTCGATCATCACCTGCTCGCGCAGGCCGCTGGCGCGCAGCAGGGCGCAGGCCGCGTCCACATCGGCGGCCGCGTAGTTCGGCTGCCGGCCGCCGCGCAGGATCACGTGGCAATCGTCGTTGCCGCGCGTCTCGAAGATGGCGGCCTGCCCCATCTTGGTCATGCCCATGAAGGCGTGCGGGGCCCGCGCCGCCAGGATGGCATCGGCCGCCACCTTCACGCCGCCGTCGGTGCCGTTCTTGAAGCCCACCGGGCAGCTCAGGCCGCTGGCGAGCTGGCGGTGGCTCTGGCTTTCGGTGGTGCGCGCACCGATGGCGCCCCAGCTCACCAGGTCGCTGATGAACTGCGGGCTGAGCAGGTCCAGGAACTCGGTGCCCACCGGCAGCCCCAGCGCCAGCACGTCCAGCAGGAGCTGGCGCGCCCGCTCCAGCCCCTCGTTGATGGCGAAGCTGCCGTCCAGGTGCGGGTCGTTGATGTAGCCCTTCCAGCCCACGGTGGTGCGCGGCTTCTCGAAGTACACGCGCATCACCACCAGCAGGTCGTCGGCCAGCGCCTCGGCCTGCCCCTGCAGGCGCCGCGCGTAGTCCATGGCCTGGTCGTGGTCGTGGATCGAGCACGGACCCACCACCACCACGAGGCGGTCGTCCTGGCCGTGCAGCACGCGCGAGATGGCGGCACGGCTGCGCTCGACCACGGCCTGCGCGGCGTCGGTCGCGGGCAGCCACTCCTCCAGCAGGGCCGGGGTGATGAGCGGGCGCACCGCACGGATGCGCAGGTCATCGATGCGGGTGCTGTCGTGGGTGGACAAGGCGGCAGGGGGGACGTGGGAGGTCATGGTCGATGGCGGTCGGGTCACTGGGTGTTGCCCGATGGTAGCCGCTGGCCGCGTGACGACCGCGCGATCATGGCGCACAATGCCACTGTGCCCCCTTTTGCAAAGGACCCCGCATGACCCCGACATCGATCGCTCGCCGCCTGGCCACACCGTTGGTGGCCGCCCTGACCCTGGGGCTCGCCGGCTGCGCCGTGGAAGTGGAAAACCGCCAGGCCGCCCGCGAGGTGGCCCAACTCAGCCAGCCGCCCGGCTCCGTCTACAGCGGCTGGCGCGTTTACGAAGACAAGTGCGCACGCTGCCACGGCACCTCAGCCACGGCGGCCACGGGCAACGCCCCGGACCTGCTGGTGTCCATGCGCACCCTGGGCCCGCAGCGCTTCGTCACTCTGGTGCTGCAACGCTACGACTGGAACCTCCCGGTGCCGAAGGGCAGTTCCATGGACGAGCTGGTCCAGCAGGTGATGGCGCGCCGCACCGCCGTGCTCAGCATGCCGGCGTGGCAGACCGAACCCGCCGTCAACGCCCACATCATGGACCTTTACGCCTACCTGTCGGCCCGCACCGACGGCACGCAGGGGCCGGGCAGGCCGCAGCGCTGAGGCCGGCCGCAGCCCTACTCCCCCTCCACGTACTGGGCCGCATCGCTGCTGCCCAGCCGGCCCCAGAGCGGCAGCCGCACGGCGGGGCGGTTGAGATCGACGCCGAAGTTCAGCCCCAGCAGGTTGAACTCCAGCCCTTCCTCCGACCCCACGCTCACGCCGAGCAGCCCCAGCACAGACACCTGAACGCCAGAGCCGGTGGCGGACCGCCCGACCATGTCGCCCAGCGCCCGGTAGTCCTTGCCGATGGCGGTGGCTGGCAAGTCCAGCCGAAGTTCGGGCACCTCGCGCCCGATGTGGGCCAGGAAGGTGTTGCTGTTGGGGCCGGGGTAGCTGCGGTACCGGTCGGCAAACGGGTAGCTGGCGATGGCCGCCTCGATGCGGCCGATCATCGCGTCCACGGCCGGCCCACGGTGCTCGACCAGCAGCTGCGGCGTGGCCCCGTACCAGAGGCCATCGGGCACGGCGTAGTTGCGCTGGACCACGTCGGGGGCGCGCCACCCCACCACGTCGTAGCGGGTGTAGGCCGCCTCGCCGGAACGCTTGTAGATGATCCAGGGGTGCACCGCAAAGCGGCCCCGCCAGCCAAAGGTGCGCGCGGCATAGACCTGCACGATGGCCACCTCCTGGTGCTGCAGGGGGTCGGGAGCGATGCCGGCCGAGTGGCGCGGGGCGGACCACCAGTTCTTGTAGGTCTGGGGGCCCGCCTCCTGCCCGCCGGACGCATCGCCCGTTCTGCCAGGGGGCGCCCCACCGGCACAGGCCGAGATCACGAGCGCGACAAGCAGGGCGATGGCGAGGCCTCGGTGGCGGGGAAGACGCATGGGGGTCATTCTGCGACAGTCAGAGGAGCCCCGTGGCCGGCGCGGCTTTATGCGATCCGGGGCCACAGGGCGCCTCAGCGGACACTGCGGCGGTGGGCCCAGGGCGCCACCGGATGCGGTTCGGCCCACAGACCCCAGCCGGCCTCGCGGGCGTCGCGCTCCGCCTCGGCGTAGCGCCGGCGTTCATCAAGGGGCTGCTCACGCTCGTACGCCTTGTAATGCCACGCCATGCCGGCTTCAAGTTGCGCCAGATTCACGTCGCGGCCATCGACCACGATCCGCCCCACGGTGCGGCCGTAGCGGTCCTCGCCACCCGCCTCGATGCGCACCATGCGCCCGGCCACCAGAGCCGCGAGGTGTTCGCGTGAACGCTCCGCGAAGGGCTGGCCTTTTTCGGGGGCGTCGATGGCCTTCAGTCGCACGCGGTGCTGGCGCTGCTGCGCGTCGAGCACCGTCACGGTGTCGCCGTCCGCCACCGACACCACGCGGCCGGTCAGCCCCGCTTCGGGCCCCTGCAGCCAGCCGATGCAGGCGGACAGGAACACCGTCGCGGCCAGCAGCCATAAACGGTGGGTGCGCGACAGGCGAAATTTCACTCTGAACATGTTTCTGGGCAACGCCCGGGACGGATGCGCGCCGCGCGTCCCACCTCAACCGCGGACCAGGCGCATCACCTCTGCCGCATCCAGCGTGCGCGCCCGCGCCTGAATGTCCTCCCAATGCCGCTGCTGAACCGTTCGGGCCGGCCCCAGCAGGCCCTGGTAGGTCTGGCGCAGCAGGTCGGTGGACATGACCCGCCCGCCAGCATAGTAGCGCTGCGCCAACTGCCCCAAGGCGTAGGTGGTCGCAAAAGAAAACGCCATCCCGGTGGCCTGGCCCGCCAGTCCGCCGAGCAGCTTGCCCCCCGCCTTGCCAATCAGCCCCCCCAGCAGCTTGCGCCCGAACTGCTCCAGGTACTGGGAGGTCAGGCCCACGCCGGCGGTGGCGATGAACTCGCGGATGTGGCCCTGGTCCAGCGCCACCCCATGCGCCTTGCCGATGCGGTACACCATCTTGACCTGCAGCGGAACGATCGCCACCGACGCCCACGACTGCGGCAACAGCTCCAGCGCACCGTTGAGGATGGCGTAGTTCAGGATCATGCGGTCAAGCGCGGCACCGTCCACCGGGGGCGCCGCGGTTGCAGCGGCCGGCAGTGATTCATCGTCGGCAGAAACCGGCATATCCTGCGTGGCGGTGTACGCCGCTGCCGCCAGCGCGTGGGTCTGCGTCTCGACCTTCTCCACCTCGCTGTCTCCCGCCAGACCCAGCAAGCCCCGCAACTGCGAAAGGAACGCCTTTTCGGCCGTGCTGGCCACACCATCGGCATCGCACACCGACACCGCCCATTCGTAGGCCAGCTGCCGGTGTCCGGCCTCCTGCAGCACCCACACCGCGTCCTGCAGCGAAACACGCCCCAGCAAGGCGTCCTGAACCGCCTGCGCCAGGTGCGCGGCCCCCGAGGTGGCATCGAGCTGCCGCGCCAGGTCCCGAATGAACTGGCGTTCGCTGTCGGATTTGCCCCCGTCGCACATGGCGGCTTGGACCAGGATGCCCAGCAGGGCGCGTTGTTCTTCGGGTTTCATGCGGTGTCCGTATGGAAAGTGAAAAGGCGGTGAAAGAGCGGTTGACTCGGGATGGATTCGCGCCGCGGCAACAAGTTCTTGGCCACGCACCGACACCCTGGTCGTCCACACCCCCGCCCGTTCGTCACTTCACCCGCTTGATGTCGCTGTACGTGCCACCGGTCCTGAGCACGACCGTGACATCGGCATCCCCCCGGTTGCGCCAGAACCAGCCATGGTTGCCGGTGAAGGCGGCCACCAGTTCGCCTTCGTCGGCCGGCACGCCACGGCCCTTGACGTAGCTGATGGAGCGCCCCGGGGCGTCGCCGTGGGTGTCGTAGTTCACGACCCCGCCCTGCACGGTCCACGAATACTGGGCGACGTCCCCCTCGTTCATGCGCAGCTTGATTTCCGTCCCCTGGCCAGGCGCCAGCGTAAAGGTCATTTCATCGCGCCAGGCCGTCTGGGCCGGCCGGGACGCCGGTTGCTGTGCTTCGGGGGTGGATGTGGCAGCCTGTGGCGCCACCGCAGCGGGGGGGTTGGGTGTGACCGCCGCGACGGGGTTCTGCTGCGAGGCGGCAGCATCCGCTGCGGCCTCCTGGGCGAGACGGGTCTTGATTTCGCCCATTTCGGTCAGGCCCAGGGTGCGCCCGATGCCGGTCGGGTCGACCCCGTACTCCGAAGGCAGAACCACGGTGAACAGCAGGACCAGCGCGGAAATGGCGGCGATGGCTGTCGATCGCACAAGTTGCCGGGTGGTTGGCAATTCGGCACGGTTGGGAAGGTCGGTGTTGTACATGTGATGCACTCAAGAACTTATGGGGACACGAAGTAACCGGTCAGTTGCATGCCCACCAGGACGAAGCCGGCGGACATCATGACCACGTTGGCGCTGTATGCATGGCGAACGAAACCCGCCGTGCGCCGCCAGTAGCTCATGCCGATGAGGATGACGGCCAGGGCGAGCAACTGCCCGATCTCCACGCCGACGTTGAAGGCCAGCAGGTTGGGCACCAGCCCGTCCGGCGAAATCTCGTACTCCTGGATCTTGGTGGCCAGGCCAAAGCCATGGATCAGCCCGAAGATCAGCGTGGCCATCTTGGTGTTGGGCTGATAACCCAACCAGCGCTGGAAGGCCCCCAGGTTGTCGAGCGCCTTGTAGACCACCGAGAAGCCAATGACCGCATCGATCAGGTAGCTGTTGATGCCGATGTTGAAGTAGACCCCCAGCACCATCGTCGTCGAGTGGCCGATGGCAAAGAGACTGACGTACACCGCGATGTGCGACAGCCTGTAGAGAAAGAAGATGACCCCGAACAGGAACAGGATGTGGTCGTACCCCGTCACCATGTGCTTGGCCCCGAGGTAGGTGAAAGGCAGCAGGTGCACCCCGGAAATCTCCTGGATGTACCCCTTGTCGCCCTGTGTGACCGCGTGGGCGTAGGCGTTGTTGGCGGCCAGCAGCGTTGCCAGAAACAGCATGCCGGTGACCAGCCAGGACAGGTGTCGTTGCGCCCATGGCACAGCCGGCAGCCTGGGAATGGAAAGGCTGAGCATCAAAACTCCAAAAAACAAGGGAATTCAGGACATGGCTTCAACAGCCCTGCCCGACGGATGTGGCAAGCCGTCAGCCCTTGGGGGGGCGATCGAGCCCAGCCAGAGAGGGACTGGGGGTCGTGCTTTCAGGCCCGTCTGCCCAGCCCGGCACGACCTGACTGAACGCCGCCAGCGCCAAAGGCAGCGCGTGTGCGGTGTCGTGGGAGTGGTCGCTGCCGTGGTGGGCATGTGCAGCGCCAGCGTCCGTCTCCTCGTCCTCATGGCTGTGTCCATGGTTTTCGACGTCGCCCCTGTCGGTCTCGTGCACCTTGGCCGACAAGGCAGCCGACCCATGCGATGTCGCCAGCCCCCAAGGAGTGATCAGCGCGGCCATCATCAGCACCAGGGCTGCGAACGCGCCGCACCAGCGTGTCCGATGGGTGGCAAGACGCCAGACAGCTTGCATGAATGGGAAAGGTGGATTCGAGAACAATATGGATCGTAACCTGAGAAGATACCCCTTGCGCTCAGAAGAAACAAAAACGCGGCAATTCAAGCATGTCCCTCTTTCACCCCATGCCCTCCCTGAACCGAAGCGTCTGGTTCGCCCTGGGTGCCGCCGTGCTGTTCGGGGCAAGCACGCCCCTGGCCAAGTGGCTGCTGGGATCGCTGTCGCCCGTTCTGCTGGGCGGGCTGCTGTATCTGGGCAGCGGCATCGGCTTGCTGGTGGCCCGTGTGCTGCGCGACCGGGGCTGGCGGCCCTCCGGACTTCGGCGGGACGAATGGCCGTGGCTGTTGGGCGCCATCGGGTTTGGTGGGGTGCTCGGGCCGGTCGCCCTGCTTTTTGGGCTGCAACACACCAGCGGCGCAACAGCGTCGTTGCTGCTGAATCTGGAGGCCGTGCTGACTGCGTTACTGGCCTGGGTGGCCTTCAAGGAGAACGCCGACCGGCGCATCGTCGTGGGCATGCTCGTGATCGTGGCCGGCGGGGCCCTGCTGTCCTGGCCATCCGGTGATGCGGACGTGGCCGGAAGTGTCTGGGGGCCGTGGCTGATCGTGCTGGCCTGCCTGTGCTGGGCGATCGACAACAACCTGACGCGCAAGGTCTCGGCATCGGACGCCCTGTTCATTGCCGGCAGCAAGGGGCTGGTGGCAGGCCTCGTCAACGGATCGCTGGGCTGGATGATCGGCGCCGACTGGCCGGCACTGGGCACGGTGCTGTCGGCCATGTCGGTGGGCCTGATGGGCTATGGCGTCAGCCTGGTGCTCTTTGTCCTTGCCCTTCGGGGCCTGGGAACGGCCCGCACGGGCGCCTACTTCTCGGTGGCGCCTTTCGTGGGGGCTTTCGTGTCATTGTGGTGGTTTGGGGAATCCGTGGGCGGGGTGTTCTGGGTGGCCTGCGCCCTGATGGCCCTGGGGGTCTGGCTGCATCTGACCGAGCGCCATGAACACGCGCACACGCACGAGCCCCTCGAACACAGCCACCCCCATGTGCACGACGAGCACCATCGGCATGACCACGACTTCGCATGGGATGGGCGCGAACCCCACGTGCACTGGCACCGCCATGCCGTCCTCACCCACAAACATCCGCATTTCCCGGATGTTCATCACCGGCACAGCCACTAGACAGGAAGGCGCCCGCCGAACGGCGATCCATGGGCACTGCCCGCCTGGGTTCGACGCCGCAGCCAGCCCGGCACGGCGGCACGGGTGCATTCCTGAAGGTCGCACAGCAGGGCATGGGTCGCCTCGGGCAATCCGTGCCGACCGGTCAGGTCGTCCTGGATGCGCCCCAGCAAAGCGGCCGTCACCAGGGCATCCGACAAAGCCCGGTGGGCGCGCCCCTCCCGCGTCAGGCCCAAGTGACCGGCCAGGGTGCCGAGCTTGTGGTTCGGTGCCTGTGGGTACAGACGCCGCGACAACAGAACGGTGCACGCAAAAGGCTGCGCGTTGTCCAGGCCCAGCCCGGCCAGCTCGGCCTGCCAGAACTTGCGGTCGAACGATGCGTTGTGCGCAACCAAGGGGGCCTGACCAACAAAGCGGGCGGCCTCGGCCATGACCGCCGCCACCGGAGGGGCCGTGCGCACCATGGCGTTGGTGATGCCGGTGAGCTGGCTGATGAAACCGGGAATGGGGCGCCCGGGATTCATCAGGCTCTGGTACTGGTCCACCACCCGGCCGTGCTCGGTCATGACGATGGCCACCTCGGTCGGGCGATCACCGCAAGCCGGTGACATCCCGGTGGTCTCAAAGTCGATGACGGCGATGCGGGTCATGGACCATAACGATGAAATGCGGCCCCTTGCGGCGACGCTGTGCCTGTAGGTGTGTGCAGAAGACGATAAATTTTATACATCCGACCAAAATTGCCCCCAATGGCATACTGGCCGCGGTTTGAGGAAGCCACCACGGGTAGACATAACAATGAACCAACAAACGCTCTCCGCCTTCATCTGGTCCGTCGCCGATCTGCTGCGCGGCGACTACAAGCAGTCCGACTACGGCAAGGTCATCCTGCCCTTCACCGTGCTGCGCCGGCTCGACTGCGTGCTCGAACCCACCAAGGCCGCCGTGCTCGCCGAAATGGCGCAGAAGATCCAGCAAGGCATCAACCCCGAGCCCTTCCTGCGCCGCAAGGCCGGCGTGAACTTCTTCAACCAGAGCCCCATGGACCTGAAGAAGCTGCTCGGCGACCCGGACTACGTGGCGCTCAACCTCACCACCTACATCCAGGGCTTCAGCCCCGAGGTGCGCGACATCTTCGAGCGCTTCGAATTCCAGGCCCAGATCGAGCGCCTGGCCAAGGCCGGGCTGCTGTACCAGGTGGCCGAGAAGTTCGCCCAGGTTGATCTGCACCCCGAGGTGGTCAGCAACGCGCAGATGGGCCTGGTGTTCGAGGAACTCATTCGCAAGTTCGCCGAGATCAGCAACGAGACCGCCGGGGAGCACTTCACCCCGCGCGAGGTCATCCGCCTCATGGTCAACCTCATCTTCATCGAAGACGACGAGGTGCTGAGCAAGCCCGGCGTGGTGCGCACCATCTACGACCCCACCGCCGGCACCGGCGGGATGCTGAGTGTGGCCGGCGAATACCTGGCCGAGCACAACCCGCAGGCGCGCCTGACCGTCTACGGCCAGGAACTCAACCCCGAGTCCTACGCCATCTGCAAGGCCGACATGCTCATCAAGGGCCAGGACGTGGGCAACATCGCCTTCGGCAACACCCTCAGCGACGACGGCCACCACCACAAGACCTTCGACTACATGCTGGCCAACCCGCCCTTCGGCGTGGAGTGGAAGAAGGTCGAGAAAGAGGTGCGCAAGGAACACGAGCAGCAGGGCTACAACGGCCGCTTCGGCCCTGGCCTGCCTCGCGTGTCCGACGGCTCCATGCTGTTCCTGCTGCACCTCATCAGCAAGATGCGCCCGGTGGCCGAGGGCGGCAGCCGCTTCGGCATCGTGCTCAACGGCTCACCGCTGTTCACGGGCGGCGCCGGCAGCGGCGAGAGCGAGATCCGCCGCTACGTGCTGGAGAACGACCTGCTGGAGGCCATCGTCGGCCTGCCCACCGACATGTTCTACAACACCGGCATCAGCACCTACATCTGGATCATCAGCAACCGCAAGCCCGCCGCGCGCAAGGGCAAGGTGCAGTTGATCGACGCCAGCGGCTACTGGCAGAAGATGCGCAAGAGCCTGGGCTCCAAGCGCAAGGAACTCAGCGACGCCCACATCGACCACATCACCCAGCTCTTCGGCCGGTTCGTCGAGGCCGAGGAAGACGGCAAGCCCATCAGCCGCATCTTCCCCACCCAGGCCTTCGGCTACACCACCATCACCGTGGAACGCCCGCTGCGCGACGAGCACGGCCAACCCGTGCTGGGCAGCAAGGGCAAGCAAAAGGGCAAGCCCCAGCCCGACAGCGCCCTGCGCGACACCGAGAACGTGCCCCTGAGCGACGACGTGCAGGCCTACTTCGAACGCGAGGTGCTTCCCCACGCGCCCGACGCGTGGATCGACCCCGACAAGACCAAGGTGGGCTACGAAATCCCCTTCAACCGCCACTTCTACGTCTTCAAGCCCCCGCGTCCGCTGGCCGAGATCGATGCCGATCTGAAGCAGACCACCGACCGCATCCTCGCCATGATCAAGGGGCTGTCGGCATGAGCAAGGCCACGCCCCGTTACCGCAACGGATACCGGGCCTTGATAAACCGGTTTTGCAGTAGAATTGTCGGCAACAAAACCCGCCAAGGCTATGCGCGCAAGCGTACCCTCAAACTGGCGGGTTACTTTTTGGTGGGGTGCTTTGCATGAAACACCCCTTCACCAAGCCGCCCACCACCTATGCGCAGCAGGTCGCCCTGCTGCAAGCGCGTGGCATGCAGGTTGGCGATCCAGCCGCAGCGGCGTTCTACCTGCAACACATCAACTACTACCGCCTGGGCGCCTACTGGCTGCCGTTCGAGGCAGACCATGGCAGCCACCGCTTCCAGCCGGGCACCCGGTTCGAGCAGGTGCTGAACCTGTACATCTTCGACCGGGAGTTGCGGTTGCTGGTGCTGGATGCGATCGAGCGCATTGAAGTGTCGATCCGTGCGCAGTGGGCCTACCAGATGGCACACAGTCACGGCCCACATGGCCACCTGGAACCCACACTGGCACGCAAGCGCCACCATTGGCAAACCAACCTGGAAAAGCTGACCAAGGAGGTGGAACGGTCCGATGAAACCTTCATCGCACATCTGACCGCCACCTACGCCGAGGCGCTTCCACCCGTGTGGGCCGTCTGCGAAGTCATGTCGGTGGGGCTGCTGTCGCGCTGGTACAGCAACCTCAAGCCGGCCGACACCCGCCGCGCCATTGCCAAGGTGTACGGTTTGGACGAAGGCGTGCTGGGGTCTTGGCTGCACCACCTCACCTACATCCGCAACACCGCCGCGCACCACAGCCGCCTGTGGAACCGCGAATTCACCATCACCCCGGAACTGCCGCGCAGCAAGCCGACCCACTTGGCGGGGCAGTTCACACCCGGCTCGCGCAAGCTGTACAACACCCTGGTCATGTTGCTGCACTTCATGGATGTGATTTCACCCGGCCACCACTGGCGCCTGCGCCTGGTGGCGTTAATACGCCAACACGGCGCTTCAACCGGCGCCATGGATTTCCCCCAAGACTGGAGCGAGCGGCCCATCTGGCAGGAGGCGGCAGCATGAGCTTTCCGAGGTATCCGGCGTACAAGGACAGTGGGGTGGAGTGGCTGGGGGAAGTGCCTTCGCATTGGGAAGTGAAACGCCTCAAACACAACCTGCGACTGCTGACAGAGAAATCCGATCGCCGGGCGAACCCGGTAGCGCTAGAAAACATCGAAAGTTGGTCTGGCCGTTTCATTCCTACTGAAACCGAGTTTGAAGGGGAAGGCATTGCCTTCGAAAAGGGCGACATCCTTTTCGGAAAACTGCGTCCTTATCTCGCCAAGGCGCTTCTGGCTGAGGATGCTGGAGAAGCGGTTGGCGACTTTCACGTCATGCGCCCACAGACTGGTGTACATGCTAGATTTGCCCATTACGAAATCCTCAACCGCAGCTTTATTGACATCGTTGACGGCTCCACCTTCGGCTCCAAGATGCCACGCGCAAGTTGGGATTTTGTTGGCTCGATCGCGTTGCCAACCCCACCCTACGCAGAGCAAGCCGCCATCGCCACCTTCCTCGACCACGAAACCGCCAAGATCGACGCGCTGGTGGCCGAGCAGGAACGGCTCATCGAACTGCTCAAGGAAAAGCGCCAGGCCGTCATCTCCCACGCCGTGACCAAGGGGCTGGACCCGTCGGTGCCGATGAAGGACTCGGGCGTGGAGTGGCTGGGGGAGGTGCCGGCGCATTGGGATGTAATGCCCCTTAAGCGCGATATTGAGTTCATCACCAGCGGTGCAAGGGGTTGGGCTGAGAACTACGCGGATGACGGTGACCTGTTCATACGGATTGGGAACCTGACCCGGGATAGTATTCGACTGGACCTATCCGACACCCAGAAGGTTGTTGTGCCAGATAGTGCAGAAGTCGATCGAACCCAAGTCCAAGCGGGCGACATCCTGTTTTCCATCACCGCTTACCTTGGGTCTGTCGCTGTCGTTCCGGAAGCGCTTGGCAGGGCTTTCGTGAGCCAACACGTTGCTTTGGTCCGTCCTAGAAAGAAGCATTGCCTCCCGGAATGGTGTGCGTATCTCGCAATTTCCTACGTAGGCAAAACCCATCTGGAAACGGCGGGCTACGGAGGAACAAAGATTCAACTAAGTTTGGCCGATGTAACCAGCCTGCCAATAGTCGTTCCGCCACTCGCTGAACAAACTTCCATCGCTACCTTCATCGACCGCGAAACCGCCAAGATCGACGCCCTTACAGCCGATGCCCAACGCGCCATCGACCTGCTCCAAGAACGCCGCACCGCCCTGATCTCCGCCGCCGTCACCGGCCAGATCGATGTGCGGGCTGCAGTCGCAGCCTGACAAAATATACCTTTTCAGATAACCTGCACCACTACGGCACACACATACCGCTGGCCAAGGCGTTGTGACATGACCAAGAAAACCGCAGCACGCACCCTCAACGGCATCGAGGTGGAGATGGGCTCGGGCAACGTGTTTGCCGACCTGGGCCTGCCCGACGCCGACAAGCTCAAGATCAAGTCCGGCCTGGTGATCGAAATCACCAAGGCCATGCGCCGCCTGGGCCTGACGCAAAAGGCCGCCGCCGAGCGCATGGGCGTTCCGCAGCCCAAGGTGTCGGCCATGCTGCGCGGCGACTTCACCAACCTGTCGGAGCGCAAGCTGATGGACTGCCTGAACCGCCTGGGCTACGACATCGAAATCAAGGTCAAACCCACTGCCGAGCCCGTGGGGCACCTGATGCTGGCGCTGGCGTGACCGCGCGGCGGTGATGCGCAGGCGCCATCACCCGCCCGACCATCAACAAAAAAACAGGGGGAGACCATGGGCCTGCACAACGAAATCCAGTTCGAGACCGACATCTGCACCCACCTGGGCGCCCACGGCTGGCTGTATGCAGAGGGCGACGCCAAGGGCTACGACACCCCGCGCGCCCTCTACCCCGCCGACGTGCTGGCCTGGGTGCAGGCCACCCAGCCCCAGGCCTGGGAAACGCTGCAGAAGAACCACGGCCCCGCAGCCGAAGCCCTGCTGCTCGACCGGCTGCGCAAGGCGCTGGACGAGCGCGGCACGCTGGAGGTGCTGCGCGTGGGGCTGGAGCTGCTGGGGCTCAAGGCCCCGCTCAAGCTGGCCCAGTTCAAGCCCGCGCTGGCCATGAACCCCGAGCTGCAGGCCCGCTACGCCGCCAACCGCCTGCGCGTGGTGCGCCAGTGCCGCACCAACCACGACGACATCATCGACCTGGTGCTGTTCTTGAACGGCATCCCGGTGGCCACGGCCGAGCTCAAGACCGACTTCACCCAGGACATCAACGCGGCGGTGGACCAGTACCGCTTCGACCGCCTCCCCAGACCGAAGGGCAAGCCCTTTGCCGAGCCGCTGCTGGACTTCCCCCGTGGTGCGCTGGTGCACTTTGCCGTGAGCAACCGCACGGTGATGATGACCACCCGCCTGGAAGGCCCCAAGACCCACTTCCTGCCCTTCAACCTGGGCGACCGGGGCGGCGCCGGCAACCCGCCCAATGCCCAGGGCCACCGCACCGCCTACCTGTGGGAGCAGGTCTGGCAGCGCGACAGCTGGCTGGAGATCATCGGTCGCTACCTGATCACCAAACGCGACGCCAAGAAACGCATCACCGGCGTGCTGTTCCCGCGCTTCCACCAGCTCGACGCCACCCGCAGGCTGGTGCAGACCGTGCTGGCCGAAGGCGCCGGGCAGAAGTACCTGATCCAGCACAGCGCGGGCTCGGGCAAGACCAACTCCATCGCCTGGACCGCCCACTTCCTGGCCGACCTGCACGACGCGCACAACCACAAGGTGTTCGATACCGTGCTGGTGGTGAGCGACCGCACCGTGCTCGACACCCAGTTGCAGGAAGCCATCTTCGACTTCGAGCGCACCGCCGGCGTGGTGGCCACCATCAAGGGCGAAGCCGGCAGCAAGAGCGCCGAGCTGGCCGAGGCGCTGTCGGGCCGCAAGAAGATCGTGGTCTGCACCATCCAGACCTTCCCCAAGGCCCTGAACGCGGTGCAGGAACTCGCCGCCACCCAGGGCAAGCGCTTTGCCGTGATCGCCGACGAGGCCCACAGCAGCCAGACCGGCGAAGCGGCGGCCAAGCTCAAGCAGGTGCTCAGCGCCGAGCAGTTGCAGGAGCTGGCCGACGGCGGCGAGATCGACACCGAAGACCTGCTGGCCGCGCAGATGGCGGCCAAGGCCAACGACCAGGGCATCACCTACGTGGCCTTCACCGCCACGCCCAAGGCCAAGACGCTGGAGCTGTTCGGGCGCCGGCCCAACCCCGCGCTGCCCGCCGGCCCCGACAACCTGCCCGGGCCGTTCCACGTCTATTCCATGCGCCAGGCCATCGAGGAGGGCTTCATCCTCGACGTGCTCAGGAACTACACACCCTACAAGCTCGCCTTCAAGCTGGCCAACGGGGGCCGCGAGTGGGACGAGACCGAGGTCGAGCGCAGCGAGGCCGTCAAGGGCCTGATGCGCTGGGTGCGCCTGCACCCATACAACATCAGCCAGAAGGTGGCCATCGTGGTGGAGCACTTCCTGGAGAACGTGCACCCGCTGCTGGGCGGCCACGCCAAGGCCATGGTGGTGGTGGGCAGCCGGCTCGAAGCCGTGCGCTGGAAGCTGGCACTGGACACCTACATCCAGGACAACGGCTACGCCCTGGGCTCGCTGGTGGCGTACTCCGGTGAAGTCAACGACCCGGCCTCCTTCCCCGAGCCCGTGACCGAGACCTCCAAGGCGCTCAACCCCAACCTGAAGGGTCGCGACATCCGAGACGCCTTTGCCACCGACGAGTACCAGATCCTGCTGGTGGCCAACAAATTCCAGACCGGCTTCGACCAGCCACTGCTGTGCGGCATGTACGTGGACAAGCGCCTCTCGGGCATCCAGGCGGTGCAGACGCTCAGCCGCCTGAACCGGGCCTACAGCGGCCCGCACGGCCTCAAGGACACCACCTACATCCTCGACTTCGTCAACGACCCGGACGAGATCCTGGCGTCGTTCCAGATCTACTACGAAACCGCCGAACTCGCCGGCGTGACCGACCCCCACCTGGTGTACGAGCTCAAGGCCAAGCTCGACGGCAGCGGGCACTACGACGACTTCGAGGTCGAGCGCGTGGCCATGGTGGTGCTCAACCCCAAGTCCAGCCAGGCCATGCTGCTGGCCGCCATCGAGCCCGTGGCCGACCGGCTGCTCAAGCGCTACAAGGCGGCCCAGCAGGCCCTGGCGGCGGCCGAGGCCAAACACCCGAACGGCCCCGAGGCCCAGTCCGCCAAGGACGAGCTGGACGCCCTGCTGCTGTTCCGCCGCGACCTGGGCACCTTCGTGCGGGTGTACGCCTTCCTGAGCCAGTTGTTCGACTACGGCAACACCGCCATCGAGAAGCGCGCCATCTTCTACAAGCACCTGCTGCCGCTGCTGGAGTTCGGCCGCGAGCGCGAGGGGGTGGACCTGAGCAAGGTGGTGCTGACCCACCACCGCCTCAAAGACCAGGGCCAGCGCACCCTGGGGCTGGGCGAAGGCGATGGGGACTACCGCCTCGCGCCCCTGACCGAGACCGGCGGCGGCCAGGTGCAGGAGAAGGAAAAGGCGCTGCTGTCCGAGATCCTGCAGAAGGTCAACGACCTGTTCGAGGGCGAGCTCACCGACGACGACAAGCTGGTCTACGTCAACAACGTGCTCAAGGGCAAGCTGCTGGAGTCCGACCAGCTCGTGCAGCAGGCCATGAACAACTCCAAGGGCCAGTTCGCCAATTCACCCGACCTGGACAGCGAGATGCTCAACGCCATCATGGACGCCCTGGCCGCGCACAACACCATGAGCAAGCAGGCGCTGGACTCCGAGCGCGTGAGGGCCGGGCTGAAGACGATCCTGCTGGGGCCGGCCGGGCTGTACGAGGCGCTGCGGCAGCGCGGGGGGATGGGGCAGCGGGCGGGGTGAGGGGTACCAGCGAGGGCCACCATGACCGCTTCGGCATGCGCAACCTTGCTGGTGTCTGGAGCGGGCTCACCTTGGCCCGCAGAAGACAGCTGCGCCCGAACCGGAAATCCACCGTGTTGGCCCTGCGAGAACTGCTGCGGTTGTTCATCTGAAACCGCGCAGCACACCGGGTTGAGACATTCGCGCATTGATCAGGCGGCGAAATTGCCGCCGACCACAACACTGAACACAGTCAAATCCCCATAGCTGCCAGCTGGTACGCCCAGATTGGTGCTCCCCGCGGTTTCCTCCCTAGAGGCTTGTACGACGCCCACCCTTGGTGGTCTGCCTGTGTCGTCGGCACGCCTACGCGGGTGGGCGTCCTACAACCCTTAACTAATGCCGACTGCCACCTCGTGCTGGCGGGAGTGATCCGTTAGCCGCAAAACGCCTCCACATCCAGCCCACATCCTGGGGCGGACCGTCAACCAGCCTTGGTTGAGCCAGCATCACGAAACCGCGTCTACGGCCCCAAAACCGGCCCAAAACAGGCCAGTCTCACCAACTACGGCGCCCAGTCTCACAACTGTGGCGCGAGTCTCATTTAATACGGCGCCCTACGGCCTACAAGGACTATTAAACGTCGATGTTCCCCGCCCGCAGGGCGTTGGTCTCGATGAAGTCGCGGCGCGGTTCGACCTCGTCGCCCATGAGCATGGTGAAGACCTTGTCGGCCTCGATGGCGTCTTCGATCTGCACGCGCAGCAGGCGGCGCACCTCGGGGTCCATGGTGGTTTCCCAGAGCTGTTCGGGGTTCATCTCGCCAAGGCCCTTGTAGCGCTGGCGGCTGGTGGTGCGCTCGGCCTCGCTGATGAGCCAGCGCATGGCCTCGCGGAAGTCGCCCACCTTCTCCTCTTTCTGCCGTTCGCCTTCGCCGCGCATCACGCGGGCGCCTTCGGCCAGCAGGCCGCGGAAGGTGTTGGCGGCTTCGGCCAGGGCGGCGTAGTCGGCGCCGTGCACAAAGTCCTGCGTGATGACGCTGCTCTTGATGTTGCCGTGGTGGCGGCGGCTGATGCGCAGCAGGGGCTTGTCGGTGCGCACGTCGAACTCTGCGGCCACTTCGGCGGGCACGCCGGTGGTGTTGAGCTCACGCAGCGCCACCTGCAGCGCGGCGGCGCTGGTGGCGGCGGCCTCCATGTCGTCGAGGTTCAGGGCCACGCCGTCGGCCACGGCACGCAGGGCCTCGCGGTCCATGAAGGCGCTCAGGCGCTCGATCACGCTCTCGGCCACCTGGTGCTTGCGCGCCAGCTCGGCCAGGGTGTCGCCCGCAAGGGTGGTGCCGTTGGGGTCACCGGTGAACACGCTGGCGTCTTTCAGGGCGATGCGCAGCAGGAAGCCATCAAGCGCGGGCGCGTCTTTCAGGTACAGCTCTTCCTTGCCGGCCTTGACCTTGTACAGCGGCGGCTGCGCGATGTAGATGTGGCCACGCTCCACCAGCTCGGGCATCTGGCGGTAGAAGAAGGTCAGCAGCAGGGTGCGGATGTGCGCGCCGTCCACGTCGGCGTCGGTCATGATGATGATGCGGTGGTAGCGCAGCTTGTCGATGTTGAAATCGTCGGCGCCGCTCTTGGCCTTGGGGCTGTAGTCGTCGGCGCTGGCCTTGCCAATGCCGGTGCCCAGCGCGGTGATGAGAGTGAGGATTTCGTTGCTGGCCAGCAGCTTTTCGTAGCGGGCCTTTTCCACGTTCAGGATCTTGCCGCGCAGCGGCAGGATGGCCTGGAACTTGCGGTCGCGGCCCTGCTTGGCCGAGCCGCCGGCGGAGTCGCCCTCGACGATGTAGATCTCGCACTGGGCCGGGTCTTTTTCCTGGCAGTCGGCCAGCTTGCCGGGCAGGCCCATGCCGTCGAGCACGCCCTTGCGGCGCGTCATCTCGCGGGCCTTGCGCGCGGCCTCGCGGGCGCGGGCGGCCTCCACGATCTTGCCGCACAGGATCTTGGCGTCCTGGGGGCGCTCCTCCAGGTAGTCGGTCAGGGTCTTGGCCACGATGTCTTCCACCGGGGCGCGCACCTCGCTGGAGACCAGCTTGTCCTTGGTCTGGCTGCTGAACTTGGGCTCGGGCACCTTGACGCTGAGCACGCAGCACAGGCCCTCACGCATGTCGTCGCCGCTGACTTCGACCTTGGCCTTCTTGGCCAGTTCGTTCTGCTCGATGTACTTGCCGATCACGCGCGTCATGGCCGCGCGCAGGCCGGTGAGGTGGGTGCCGCCGTCGCGCTGCGGGATGTTGTTGGTGAAGCAGAGCACATTCTCGTTGTAGCTCTCGTTCCACTGCATGGCCACTTCGACGCCGATCTCGGTGCCGGGAATGCCGCCGTAGCTCTCGGCCGGGCGCGCACCGACGGCGTGGAACACCGTGGGGTGCAGAACCTTCTTGCCGGCGTTGATGAACTCCACGAAGCCCTTGACGCCACCGGCGCCGGAGTAGTCGTCTTCCTTGCCGCTGCGCTCGTCCTTGAGGCGGATGCGCACGCCGTTGTTAAGGAAGCTCAGCTCGCGCAGGCGCTTGGAGAGGATCTCGTAGTGGAAGTCGTTGTTCTGGGTGAAGATGTCGGTGTCGGGCAGGAAGTGCACCTCGGTGCCGCGCTTCTCGGTGGCACCCGTGACCTTCATGGGCGAGACCTCGAAGCCTTCGACGCTTTCCAGCAGACGGTTCTGCACGATGCCTTTGGCAAACTCCAGCGTGTGGACCTTGCCATCGCGCCGCACGATCAGACGCAGCCATTTGGAGAGCGCGTTGACGCAGCTCACGCCCACGCCGTGCAGGCCGCCCGAGACCTTGTAGCTGTTCTGGTTGAACTTGCCGCCGGCGTGCAGTTCGGTCAGCGCGATCTCGGCCGCGCTGCGCTTGGGCTCGTGCTTGTCGTCCATCTTCACGCCCGTGGGGATGCCGCGGCCGTTGTCGGTGACGCTGATGGAGTTGTCGGTGTGGATGGTGACGACGATGTCGTCGCAGTGGCCGGCCAGCGCCTCGTCGATGGAGTTGTCGACCACCTCGAACACCAGGTGGTGCAGGCCGGTGCCGTCGGACGTGTCGCCGATGTACATGCCGGGGCGCTTGCGCACCGCCTCCAGGCCCTCCAGGATCTGGATGGCGCCTTCGCCGTAGCCCTCTCCACCGGCGGTGGTGTGGGGCTGCTGGTCGTCGCTGGGGGTCTGATTCTCTGCGCTCATGATGGAATGACTCGGGTCTCTTGAATGGCCAAACCCGCGAAGGTTCGCGGGTTCGGGCGTGGTGCGTCTGTGGGTGGCGGCCTCAGATGCGCATCGGCATCACCACGTACTTGAAGTGCTCGTTGTCGGGTATGGTCACCAGCGCGGAGGAATTGCCGTCCGACAGTTCGACGCGCACCATGTCCTGGGTCATGTTGGTGAGCGCGTCGATCAGGTAGCTCACGTTGAAGCCGATCTCGATGGCGTCGCCGCTGTATTCGATGTCGAGCTCGTCGACGGCCTCTTCCTGGTCGGCGTTGCTCGACGCCACACGCAGCACCCCGGGCTCCACGTTCAGGCGCACGCCCTTGAACTTCTCGCTGGTCATGATGGCCGCGCGCTGCAGGGCCGACAGCAGGGCGGTACGCCCGAGCACCACGATGTTGGTGTGGTTGCGCGGGATCACGCGGTTGTAGTCGGGGAACTTGCCCTCGACCAGCTTGGTGACGAACTCCATGCCCTCGAAGCTGAACTTGGCCTGGTTGGTGGCAAAGCGCATCTCGATGGCGCCGTCCTTGTCGGACAGCAGGCGCTGCAGTTCCAGCACGGTCTTGCGCGGCAGGATGACTTCCTGCTTGGGCACTTCCACGTCGAGGTCGGCGCTGGCAAAGGCCAGGCGGTGGCCGTCGGTGGCCACCAGGCTGAGCTTCTTGCCTTCGGCCACGAACAGGATGCCGTTGAGGTAGTAGCGGATGTCGTGCACCGCCATGGAGAACGAGACCTGACCGAGCAGGCTCTTGAGCGTCTTCTGCGGCACGCTGAAGGCCGGCCCGAAGCTGGGCGACTCCTGCACCAGGGGGAAATCCTCGGCCGGCAGGCTCTGCAGGGTGAACTTGGACTTGCCGCCCTTGAGGATGAGCTTGTTCTGGCTGGACTCCAGGCTCACGGTCTGGTCGGCCGGCAGTGTGCGCAGGATGTCGATGAGCTTGCGCGCGCCCACCGTGGTGGCGAAGCTGCCCTCGTCACCGCCGAGCTCGGCCTGGGTGCGGATCTGGATCTCGAGGTCGCTGGTGGTGAGCTGCACTGCGCCGCCGGTCTTGCGGATCAGCACGTTGGCCAGGATGGGCAAGGTGTGGCGGCGTTCGACGATGCCCGACACCGCCTGGAGGGCAGACAGCACCTGGTCCTGGGTCGACTTGAAAACGATCATGGCGTGGCTTTCGTTTCGGTTTGGCTTGACGGCTCGGTTGACATTGTCGCAATTTTCTCAGTGCGCTTTTTCGATCCCGGGCTCAGCCCTTGAGGGTCTGCTCCAGCACGTGGAGCTGCTGGTTGAGTTCGCTCACGGTCTGGCGCTCGGCCGAGATCTTGCGCACGGCGTGCAGCACGGTGGTGTGGTCGCGGCCGCCGAAGAGTTCGCCGATCTCGGGCAGGCTCTTCTGCGTGAGCTCCTTGGCCAGGAACATGGCGATCTGGCGCGGCCGGGCGATGCTGGCGGGCCGCTTCTTGGAATACATGTCGGCGACCTTGATCTTGTAGAAATCGGCCACCGTCTTCTGGATGTTCTCGACGCTGATCTGCCGGTTCTGGATCGACAGCAGGTCGCGCAGCGCATCGCGCGCGAGCTGGATCGAGACCTCTTTCTGGTTGAAACGCGAATAGGCCAGGATCTTGCGCAGCGCACCTTCAAGTTCGCGCACGTTGGAGCGCACGTTCTTGGCCACGAAGAAGGCGACGTCCTCGGGCATGGCCGATCCCTCGCTCTCGGCCTTGCTGAGCAGGATGGCCACGCGCATTTCCAGCTCGGGCGGCTCGATGGCCACCGTCAGGCCCGAGTCGAAGCGCGAGACCAGCCGCTCGTGGATGTCGGCCAGGCCCTTGGGGTAGGTGTCGCTGGTGAGCACGATGTGGCTCTTCTTGGCCAGCAGCGCCTCGAAGGCGTTGAAGAACTCCTCCTGCGTGCGCTCCTTGTTGGCGAAGAACTGCACGTCGTCGATGAGCAGGAGGTCGAGCGAGTGGTACTTGTCCTTGAACTCGTCGAAGGTCTTGCGCTGGTAGGCCTTGACCACATCCGAGACGAACTGCTCGGCGTGGATGTAGAGAACCTTGGCGCCGGGCCGGTCGGCCAGCAGCTGGTTGCCAATGGCGTGCACCAGGTGCGTCTTGCCCAGGCCGACGCCGCCGTAGATGAACAATGGGTTGTAGAGCTGCCCGGGGCTGCCGGCGACGTGCATGGCGGCAGCGCGCGCCATGCGGTTGGCGGTGCCCTCGACCAGGGTGGAGAAGGTCAGCGCGGTGTTGAGGCGGTGCTTGTGGTCGTCGACCCGCACCTCCGCCGGCGGCGGCACCTCGGGCAGCTCCTGGAACACCGCATCCTGCGGCGCCCGGGAAGAAAACCCATTTCTGACAGGCGTTTCACGCGGAGTGAGCACCAACTCCAGACCCATGGGGCGCCCGGCCACCGCCTCCAGCGCAGCGACAATGCGGGCCGCGTACTGGGTGCGAATCCAGTCCATCTTGAAGCGGTTGGCCACCGCCAGAACGACCTTGTCGCCCGCCTCGGAGACCCGCGCGGTGAGCGGGCGTATCCAGGTGTTGAACTGCTGCTCCGGGATGTCCTGGGCCAGGGTTTCGACGCACGCCAGCCACAGGTCGGGCCCGGCAGACAACGAAGGGGACTGGCTCATGGGTGGCGTAAGAGGTGGGGTGGGATTGTGGACAGGTGGCGCGGCGCCAGCGGGGCATTGTAGCCGGGGAGGCAAGTTATCCACAACCGCGTTTTCCCCCGGTATCGCCCGCCTCAAGTGACGCCGATGACACGGAAACACCCCCTTTTGGCCCCTTTCGGCGCCCCCACACTTGGCCAACGCCCGGATTTTTGCAATAATCGCGGGTTTCCCCGGAAAGCTTGGCATTTGCATGTCTGGCCGTGCTTTTCACCTTTTCTCGATCAACCTGAACCCTGGAGCGGATGGCCGGCGTGCCCCCGCCCCCGATTGGACCCACCATGAAACGCACCTACCAGCCCTCCAAAGTCCGCCGCGCCCGCACCCACGGCTTCCTGGTCCGCATGAAGACCCGCGGCGGCCGCGCCGTGATCAACGCCCGCCGCGCCAAGGGCCGCAAGCGCCTGGCCGTCTGAGTCCGGCTGCCCCCGGCCTGACGGGACCGTGCATGCGCTGCCTGCCGCCATGACCGAACAGGCCTGTCGCCTTGAACGCATCCGCCAGCGCGCCCAGTTCGAGGCCGTCATGGCGGGCCCGCCGGTGGCCAAGACGCCGCACTTCGCCCTGCACATGATCGAGACCGACGCCCACAGCGACGCCCACGGCCTGTTTCCTGGGGGCGGGGCCTGGATGGGCGTGCTGATCCCCAAGCGCTGGGCGCGCCGGGCCGTGACCCGCAACGCCCTGCGCCGCCAGATCTACGCCGTCTCGCAAGACCTCTCGTGCCGCCTTCCGGCACGGGCCATGGTGGTGCGGCTGCGCAGCGGCTTTTCCCGGCAGACGTTCGTGAGCGCCACCTCGGACGCCCTCAAGCGCGCTGCACGCGCCGAACTCCAGCTGCTGCTGCGCCCGTTCGCCCCCATGTCCACCGGAGTGGCGAATGCGTGACTGGCCGCGCCAGTTTCTGATGGCCCTTGTCAAGGGCTACCGGCTGTTGCTGAGCCCCTGGCTGGGCTCTTCGTGCCGTTTCGAGCCCACCTGCTCCGCCTATGCGCTGCAGGCGCTGGAACGCCACGGCGCCCTGGCCGGCAGCTACCTGACCCTGCACCGGCTGGGCCGCTGCCACCCGTGGTGCGATGGCGGCTGCGACCCCGTGCCCGATCGGGTCCGCCGGCCCTTCTCCTCCCTCGTTTCCGAATCCACAGAAAAGAACCCGTCATGAGCGACTTCCGCCGATCCATCCTCTGGGTGATTTTTGGTTTCTCGATGGTCCTGATCTGGGATCAATGGCAGATCTACAACGGCCATCCGGCCACGTTCTTCCCGTCGGCCAGCCAGCAGACCCGGCCGGCCGAAGGGGCCAGCGCCACGCCGGCCAGCGCGTCGGTGCCGGCGGCCTCGGCGCTCGGCACACCCAACCCCGGCGCCACGGCCGGCCTGCCTTCGGACAGTGGCACGGCCACACCCGCGATCGACCGCCAGATCCACGTGGTGACCACCGACGTGCTGCGCCTGTCGTTCGACAGCGAGGGCGGTTCGATCGTGGGCGCCGACCTCCTGCAGCACAGCGCCGAGACCGGCAAGGCCCGCCGCGCCGACGACACCCCCCTGACCCTGCTCACGCAGACCGACGGCCGCGTCTACGTGGCCCAGACCGGCCTGATCGGCGGAGCGTTCCCCACCCACAAGACCCCCATGCGCCTGGTGTCCGGCGCCACCGCGCTGCCCGACGGCCAGGACGCCCTGACCCTGCGCTTCGAGTCCGACCCCGCCAACGGGGTGGTGCTGGCCAAGACGTACACCCTGAGGCGTGGCGGGTACGACATCGCCGTGCAGCACGAGGTGGCCAACCGGTCCGACGTGGCTGTGGCGCCCCAGCTCTACCTGCAGCTGGTGCGCGACGGCGACCGCACCAGCAGCGAGACCCCGTTCTACTCCACCTTCACCGGCCCCTCTGTCTACAGCGAAGCCGCCAAGTTCCAGAAGGTCGAGTTCGAGGACATCGACAAGGGCAAGGCCAGCTTCGAGAAAGCCGCCAGCGACGGCTACGTGGCCATGGTGCAGCACTATTTCGCCAGTGCCTGGCTGCTGGGCCAGGGCATCGAGCGCGAGAATTTCGTGCGCAAGGTGGGGCCGCTCTACGCCGCCGGCATGATCACCTCCGTGGGCAGCCTGGCGCCCGGTGAAAGCCGCACCGTCTCGGCCGCACTGTTCCTGGGCCCCCAGGAGGAAAAGGTGCTCGAGACGCTGGCCCCGGGTCTGGAACTGGTCAAGGACTATGGCTGGCTCACCATCCTGGCCAAGCCGCTGTACTGGCTGCTGGAGAAGATCCACGGCTACGTGGGCAACTGGGGCTGGGCGATCGTGCTGCTGGTGGTCCTGATCAAGGCCGCCTTCTACTGGCTCAATGCCAGCGCCTACCGCAGCATGGCCAAGATGAAGAAGATCAACCCGCGCATCATGGAAATGCGCGAGCGCCTCAAGAGCAATCCGCAGCAGATGCAGCAGGAGATGATGAAGATCTACCGGGAAGAAAAGGTCAACCCGCTGGGCGGCTGCTTCCCGATCCTGATCCAGATCCCGGTCTTCATCGCCCTGTACTGGGTGCTGATGGCCACGGTGGAAATGCGCAACTCGCCGTGGATCGGCTGGATCGCCGACCTCTCCACCCCCGACCCGTACTACATCCTGCCGCTGGTGATGGCCATCACCACCGTGTTCCAGACCGCGCTCAACCCGCTGCCGCCCGACCCGCTGCAGGCCAAGCTGATGTGGCTGATGCCGGTGATGTTCAGCGTGATGTTCTTCTTCTTCCCGGCCGGCTTGGTGCTGTACTGGATCACTAACAACGTGCTGACCATTGCCCAGCAGGCCTACATCAACCACAGCCTGGGCGTGCCGCTGAAGTTCAACATGCCGAAATTCAAGTAAGCCCGTACGCCGCTTTGCGGCCAGGCCGGTTCCGCGGCATCCCCGGACGGGATGAAGGGCGGGCCGGCTTTTCTTGTCTGTACGATCTGCATCATGCTTGCCGCCGCCCGTGACCCCATTGCCGCCATCGCCACCGCACCCGGGCGCGGCGCGGTCGGCATCGTGCGTGTGTCGGGCCAGGGCCTGGATGCGTTCGTCCGTGCCCTGCTCGGGCGCGAGCTGCGCCCGCGCGAAGCGACCTACCTGCCGCTGCGCGACGCCGACGGTTCGCCCATCGACCACGGCCTGGCGATCCACTTCCCGGCGCCCCGCTCCTACACCGGCGAGGACGTGCTCGAACTTCAGGCCCACGGCGGCCCGGTGGTGCTGCAGCTGCTGCTGGCGCGCTGCCTGGCCGTGGCCGCGGAAACCGACCCCGCCACCGGGCGAGCCCGTCTGCCCGGCCTGCGTCTGGCCCAGCCGGGCGAGTTCACCCAGCGCGCCTTCCTCAACGACAAGATGGACCTGGCGCAGGCCGAGGCCATCGCCGACCTGATCGACGCCAGCACCGAGGCCGCAGCCCGCAGTGCCTCGCGCTCCCTCTCGGGCGACTTCTCGCGCGAGATCGGCACCCTGCGCGAGGCCCTGGTGCACCTGCGCATGCTGGTGGAGGCCACGCTCGACTTCCCCGAGGAAGAGATCGACTTCCTTCAGCAGGCCGATGCCGCAGGCCAGTTGCAGCGGCTGCAGGCGCAACTGGGGCAGGTGCTGCAGCGCACGCGCCAGGGGGCGCTGCTGCGCGAAGGCATCAAGGTGGTCATCGCCGGGCAGCCCAACGCCGGCAAGAGCTCGCTGCTCAACGCGCTGGCCGGTGCCGAGCTGGCCATCGTCACCCCCATCGCCGGCACCACCCGCGACGTGGTGCAGCAGACCATACAGATCGAGGGCGTGCCCCTGCATGTGATCGACACCGCCGGCCTGCGCGAGGGCGCAGGCATCGACGAGGTCGAGCGCATCGGCATCGAGCGCGCCTGGGGGCAGATCGAGCGGGCCGACGCGGTGCTGTTCCTGCACGACCTGACCCGCTCGGACCAACCCGCCTACCGGGCCGCCGACGACGAGATCGCGGCTCTGCTGGAGCAGCGCCTGCCGGCGCGTGTGACGGTCATCGACGTCTGGAACAAGGCCGATGCGAGCCCTCATGCGCTGCCCGGGTCCCCGGACGCAGGTGCGGCATCCACCCACGAAGCCGTGCGCCTGTCGGCCAGGACCGGTGCAGGACTCGACGCCCTGCGACAGCGCCTGCTGGAGCTTGCGGGCTGGCAGGGCGGTGCCGAGGGCCTCTACATCGCCCGCGAGCGACACGTGCAGGCGCTCAGGCGTGTGGGCGACCACCTCGACCTCGCCGCGCTGCACCTGGACGTGCCCAGCCCGGCGCTGGATCTCCTGGCCGAGGAACTGCGCCTGGCGCAGGTCGCGCTCAACGAGATCACCGGCGCCTTCGATGCCGACGACCTGCTGGGCGTGATCTTCTCGCAGTTCTGCATCGGAAAATAGCCCGCTGCTCCGGCAAACATCCCGACCCCCATGAAAATTTCCCAACGCGCCCAGCGCATCGACCCGTTCTACGTCATGCAGGTGGCCAAGGAGGCCTCGGCCCTGGCCCGCCAACACCGGGCCGGCGAGCCCCGCATGCTCTTCCTCAACATCGGCGAACCCGACTTCACCGCGCCACCGCTGGTGCAGGCCGCCGCCGAGCGCGCCATCGCCGCCGGGCAAACGCAGTACACCGCCGCCGTGGGCACCGAGCCGCTGCGCGAACGCATCGGCCACTGGTACGCACAGCGCTTCGGCATCGACGTGCCGGCGCGGCGCATCGTGATCACGGCCGGCGCATCGGCCGCGCTGCAACTGGCCTGCCTGGCGGTGTTCGACGCCGGCGACGAGGTGCTGATGCCCGACCCGAGCTACCCCTGCAACCGGCACATCCTCTCGTCGATCGGGGCCCGGGCGGTGCTGCTGCCCACCGGGGCCGAGGAGCGCTACCAGCTCAGCGCCGACCGAGTGGCCCAGGCCTGGGGGCCGTCCACGCGGGGCGTGCTGCTGGCCTCGCCGTCCAACCCCACGGGCACCTCGATCGACCCGGACGAACTGCGCCGCATCCACGCCACCGTGCAGGACCGTGGCGGCGTGACGCTGGTCGACGAGATCTACCTGGGCCTGAGCCACGACGAGCGCTATGGGCACAGCGCCCTGGCACTGGATGATCAAATCATCAGCATCAACAGCTTCTCGAAGTACTTCAGCATGACCGGCTGGCGCCTGGGCTGGCTGGTGGTGCCCGATGCGCTGGTGGACGTGATCGAGCGGCTGTCACAGAACCTCTACATCTGCGCCAGCACCATCGCGCAACAGGCCGCCGTGACCTGCTTCGAGCCCGAGAGCATCGCCGAGTACGAGCGCCGCCGGGCGGCCTTCAAGGCGCGGCGCGACTGGTTCATTCCTGCGCTGCGCGAACTCGGCTTCGGCGTCCCGCTGATGCCCGACGGCGCCTTCTACGCCTGGGCCGACGCCAGCCCGCTGTTCCCGAAACTGGGCGTGCGCGACAGCGCCGAGTTCGTGCACCGCCTCATGCACCGGGCCCATGTGGTGATCACGCCCAGCAGGGACTTCAGCGACCAGGACACGGGCACCCACGTGCGCTTCTCGACCGCCAGCGCCATGGAGGATCTGCAGGAAGCGGTCTTGCGCATGAAGGCCCTGCTGGGCTGAGCCGGGGACTCAGTCCCCATCGTCCCCATCGCCCCCACCGCCGACCACCCGGCGCAGCACCTCGGGCGAAAAGCCCCGCGCGGCCAGAAAGCGCATTTGCCGGGCGCGCTCGGCGGCGTCGGCCGGGGGCTGTCCGAATTTCTTGCGCCACACAGCCAGCGCCCGGTCGCGCTCGGTCGCACGCAGGGCGTCCACGGCCTGGCGCACCACCGCCTCGTCCAGCCCCTTGGCTTGCAGTTCGGCCCGCACCCGCGCGGCCCCCAGCCTGGCCGCGCGGCGGTTCACGACGCTGTCGGCCACGCGCTCGTCGCTGATGAAGCCTTTCGCCTGCAGCGCATCGAGCACCGTGGCCAACTCGCCGGGTTCGGTCTCGTGCGGGCGCAGCTTGCGTTCGAGCTCCAGCCGAGAATGCTCCCGGGCTGCCAGCAGACGCAAGGCCCGCCCCTTCAGTGACGGGCCGGGCCTTGCGCGCGCAGCCGCCGGCGGCTGCGGTTCGGCTTCGCTCATGCCTCCTCGGCGACCTCTTCGCTGGCGGCGCGGCCTGCCGCGTCAGGATCGAACGCCGGCAGGGCCGGCACCCCCATGGCCAGGCGGATCTTGTTCTCGATCTCGTGGGCCAGCGCCGGGTTCTCGCGCAGGAACTCGCGGGCGTTCTCGCGGCCCTGGCCGATCTTCTCGCCGCCGTAGGCGTACCAGGCGCCGGACTTCTCGACCACCTTGTGGTTGGCGCCGAGGTCGATGATCTCGCCCTCGCGGCTGATGCCCTCGCCGTAGAGGATGTCGAACTCGGCCGTCTTGAAGGGCGGCGCCACCTTGTTCTTGACCACCTTGACCTTGGTCTCGCTGCCCACGACCTCGTCGCCCTTCTTGATCGAGCCGGTGCGGCGGATGTCGATACGCACCGAGGCGTAGAACTTGAGCGCATTGCCGCCGGTGGTGGTCTCGGGGCTGCCGAACATGACGCCGATCTTCATGCGGATCTGGTTGATGAAGATCACCATGCAGTTGGTCTTCTTGATGGTGGCGGTGAGCTTGCGCAGGGCCTGGCTCATCAGGCGTGCCTGCAGGCCGGGCAGGCTGTCGCCCATGTCGCCCTCGATCTCGGCCTTGGGCGTGAGCGCGGCCACCGAGTCCACCACGATCAGGTCCACCGCGCCGGAGCGCACCAGGCTGTCGACGATCTCCAGCGCCTGCTCGCCGGTGTCGGGCTGGGAAATCAGCAGGTCGTGCGGGTTGACGCCGAGCTTCTGGGCGTACTGCACGTCGAGCGCGTGTTCGGCGTCGACGAAGGCGCAGGTGCCGCCGAGCTTCTGCATCTCGGAGATGACCTGCAGCGTCAGCGTGGTCTTGCCCGACGATTCCGGACCGTAGATCTCGATCACGCGGCCGCGCGGCAGGCCGCCGACGCCCAGCGCCACGTCCAGGCCGAGCGAGCCGGTGGAGACGACCTGGATGTCCTCGATCGCCTCGCCCTCGCCCAGGCGCATGATGGTGCCCTTGCCAAACTGTTTCTCGATCTGGGCCAGCGCGGCCTGCAGGGCCTTGGCCTTTTCCGAATCGAGGGCCTTGGCGGGGGTGCTGTTGGTGGCGTTCATGAAAATCTCCTTTGAAAACATGGGGTTGAAGCATCAACCTCCCTGACTTGTGCCTCTTCCGGTTGGTGCTTGGAAGGCAGTGTATCGCGATATATATCTGAAAAACACCGATTTTTAGTCAGTTTGACTTACCATATACAGGTGCAATCGAACCCCGAAACGCCTCCCCCGGCGGCGCTCGACGACCGCTGGCGCGCGACCCACCTGGGGCGCCTGATGGGCCACGCCCTGCGCCGTTTCGACGCGCGCGTGCTGGAGCTGATGGCCCATGCCGTGGACGTGCCGCTGGCGCTGTCCAACCTGGCCGCGCGCGGCCAGGTGGGCGCCGCCCACATCCACATCACGCGCCACCTGAGCCTGCGCGGCTCGCGACTGACCGAGCTGGCCGACAGCGCCGGCATGAGCAAGCAGGCCATGGGGGATCTGGTGGACCAGTGCGTGGCCTGGGGCCTGGTGCGCCGCGAGCCGGACCCGCTGGACGCGCGGGCACGCCGCATCGTCTTCACCGCTGCCGGGCTGGAATGGCTGGAGGCCTTCCGGCAGGCGGTGGCGCAGGCCGAGTCGGAATTCCGGGCCCAGGTGGGCGACAGCGTCGCCACGGTCGTGGCGCTGGGCCTGGAGGCCTACGCCAACGGCGACTGAAGTGGGCCGCAGGCGGACCGCGCCCCGGGCCCCTGCACCCTAAAATGCCCCAAAGCGCCCGAAGGAGACAAGCATGCGCATCCTGATTGCGGAAGACGACCAGGTCCTGGCCGACGGCCTTCTGCGTACCCTGCGCGCCACCGGCGCCGCCGTCGATCACGTGGCCAACGGCAACGAAGCCGACGCCGCGCTCATGACCAACAACGAGTTCGATCTGCTGATCCTCGACCTCGGGCTGCCGCGCATGCACGGCTTGGAGGTGCTCAAGCGCCTGCGTGCGCGCGGTTCGGTGCTGCCAGTGCTCATCCTCACCGCGGCCGACAGCGTCGAGGAACGCGTCAAGGGGCTCGACTACGGCGCCGACGATTACATGGCCAAGCCCTTTGCCCTGCAGGAGCTCGAAGCCCGGGTGCGCGCCCTGGGGCGCCGGGGCATGGGCGGGGCCAGCAGCCTGATCCGCCACGGCCCGCTGAGCTACGACCAGACCGGCCGCGTGGCCACCATCGACGGCAAGATGGTCGAGCTTTCGGCGCGCGAACTCGGCCTGCTCGAGGTCCTGCTGCAACGCGTGGGTCGGCTGGTCAGCAAGGACCAGCTCGTCGAGCGCCTGTGCGAGTGGGGCGAGGAGGTGAGCAACAACGCCATCGAGGTCTACATCCACCGGCTACGCAAGAAGATCGAGAAAGGCCCCATCCGCATCGCCACGGTGCGCGGCCTGGGATACTGCCTTGAAAAAATCCCCGACTGAGGCCGCCGAGGTCGACGAGCGCCTGGGCCCGAAGTCCTTCGGGCTGTTCCAGCGCGAGCAACGCAGCCTGTTCGGCGAGATCCTGGACTGGATGCTCACCCCCCTGCTGCTGCTGTGGCCACTGTCGCTGGTGCTGACGTGGTTCGTGGCCCAGGGCATCGCCAGCAAACCCTTCGACCGTGCGCTGGAGTTCAACCTGCAGGCCCTCACCCAGTTCGTGGTCATGCGCGGCGAGAAGGTCCAGTTCGACCTCACCCCGCAGGCCCGCGACCTGCTGCGCGCCGACGACACCGACCTGGTCTACTACCAGGTCAAGCTGGAAAACGATCTCCTGGTCAGTGGCGAACCCGAGTTCCCCCTCCCTCCGGCGAGCGCACCGCCCGAGCCCGACGAGATACGCCTGCGCGACGACGTGGTGCGCGGCGACGACGTGCGTGTGGCCTACACCTGGCTGCGGCGGCGCAACGGCAACGGCGACCATCTGGTGCTGATGCAGGTGGCCGAGACACGCGGCAAGCGCTCGCAACTGGCCACCGAGATCATCAAGGGCGTGATGGTGCCGCAGTTCATCATCCTGCCACTGGCCGTGCTGCTGGTGTGGCTGGCCCTGGTGCACGGCATACGGCCCCTGAGCGATCTTGAGAAGCGCATCCGTGCGCGCAAGCCCGACGACCTCAGCCCCATCGAGGAGAAAGTGATCCCACAGGAGGTCGCGCCGCTGGTCTCGTCGATCAACGACCTGCTGGCCCGCCTGACCGCCTCGCTGACCACGCAGAAACGCTTCCTGGCCGACGCCGCGCACCAGCTCAAGACCCCGCTGGCCGGGCTGCGCATGCAGGCCGACATGGCCCAGAAGGCCCAAAGCAGCGAGGACATCCGCAACTCGCTGCAGCAGATCACCCGCGCAGCGGTCCGTGCCACCCACACCGTGAACCAGTTGCTGGCGCTGGCGCGCGCCGAGACCACCGGACACGCCCTGCCCAGTGCCCCGGTGGATCTGGCGGAGGTCGTGGCCGAGGTGATCGAGGACTCGCTGCCGCTGGCGCTCGACAAGCGCATCGACCTCGGTTACGAAGGCCCGGACCACGTGCCCGAGGAATGCACGATCGAAGGCAACCCCACCCTGCTGAGCGAACTGGTGCGCAATCTGGTGGAAAACGCGATCAACTACACCCCCGCGGGCGGCATGGTCACGGCACGCGTGCTGGTCGACCGCTTCAGCGGCGTGCAGGTGCTGCAGGTCGAGGACAACGGGCCGGGTGTGCCCGAAAACGAGCTCGCGCTCGTGCTCCAGCCCTTCTACCGCGCGCTGGGCACCAACGTGGATGGGTCGGGGCTGGGCCTGGCGATCGTGCAGGAAATCGCACAGCAGCACGGCGCCACGGTCCACATCGAGAACCTGCCGGCCAGCAAGCACTCCGGCCTGCTGGTGACCGTGCGCTTTGCCAGCAAGCCCGGACCCGGTCAGGAATGAACCGGCGGCCGCCTCAGGCCGGCTTGTAGACGTTGAGCTGCAGCCGCTCGCGCTCGACCGCGCGCGCGACGGCCGGCAGCGCGGCAAAGCGCTGCGCCAGCGCCCAGGCCGCCGGCAGGGAGGTGGGGTCGATGCCGGCCAGACCGCCCCAGCGCAGCAGGGTCAGCGCGTAGGCATCGAGTGCGCCCGGATGCTCGCCGGCCAGCCAGGGGTCGGCCTTGGCGGCCAGGGCGTCGATTTCGCCCAGCAGTTCGCGGTACTTGCCCGCATTGAAGGCCTTGATGGCCTGCTGCGCCTCGGCGTTGTCGGTGAACTTGAAGGGCATGAACACGTGCGTGAAGGTGGGGTGCACGGTGTTGTTCATCCACATCAGCGTCTCCAGCGCGCGGGTGCGCGACAGGCCACCGGCCGGCAGGAAACGGGCCTCGGGCAGGCACTGGTCGAGATGAAGCGCGATGGCCACGATCTGCGTGATCACCGCGCCCCCGTCGACCAGCACCGGCACCTGGCCACGCGGGTTCATGGCCAGGTACTCGGGGGTCTGCTGCTCGCCCTTGTGCAGCTTGACCATGAGTGGCTCGAACGTGGCGCCGGCCATCTCCAGCATGGCGTGGGGGACAAAGGAACAGGCCCCGGGGGCAAAGTACAGCTTGAAACTCATGAGGCGGTTCTCCGTGTGTGGGAAGGTCTGTCCGAGATGATAGGCGGCGATCAGCCGGCGGTCTTTCCCGCTGGCGACTTGCGGGCCGCCTTCTTGGCCGGGGCCTTCTTGGCGGCGGCCTTCCTGGCCGGCGCGGCCTTGGCCGCAGCCGTCTTGCGCGGGGGATACTTGCTCTCGCGGGGCTGGAACTCGAAGTTCACCTTGCCGGCCTCGGCGTCCCAGGCCAGGAAGGCCTTGAAGCCCCGGCGCGTGCGCATGCTCACGAACTTGTCGAGCAGGTCGGTCTTCCCGGTGGTCAGCAGCTTGTGCATCTGCTCGCGCTCGACGGGCTGCTGCAGGATGACCTTGCCGCTCTTGAAGTCGCAGCCGGGCGTAGGCTGAGCGATCGTGGGCACCGCCTTTTCGCAGACGTAGTTGGCACCGTGCTCGTAGACGGCGCTGCCGCACTTGGGGCAGGGCCCCAGCGGCTCCTGCGCGGAGAAATCGACCAGTTCGCCCGTTTCCTCGGCCTGGCGGTCGTCGCCGAAGTCGAACTCCAGTTTCCAGTTGCGGTCCTCTTCGCTGAACTTGAGCACCAGTTCGGCCACGAAAGGCCAGCCCGCCTTGGAGCGGAAGCCCTCCAGCGGGCCGATGTGCTTGTGGGCCAGGAAGGCCTCGGCCTCCTCGACCTCGAAGGTGCGACCGCCCGGCGACTTTCCGAACGAGAACCCGCAGCCCTCGGAGGCGCCGTCGGCGCCGGTGCAGGCATAACGGCGGTAGTTCTCCTTGACCACGCCGCCGCAGTTCGGGCAGGGCGCCTTGAGCGTGGCGTAGTTGCCCGGCACGGTGTCGCGGTCGTATTCCTTGGCCTTCCGGACCATGCGCTCGGTCATGGCGGCAATCTCCTGCATGAAGGCCTCGCGGCTGAGCCGGCCGTGCTCCATCTGGGACAGCTTGTATTCCCATTCGCCCGTGAGTTCCGGCTTGGAGAGTTCTTCCACGCCCAGTCCGCGCAGCAGCGTCATGAGCTGGAACGCCTTGGCCGTGGGGATGAGCTCGCGCCCCTCGCGCAGCATGTATTTCTCGGTCAGCAGACCCTCGATGATGGCCGCGCGCGTGGCCGGGGTGCCCAGGCCCTTTTCCTGCATCGCGCTGCGCAGCTCGTCGTCGTCCACGAGCTTGCCCGCGCCTTCCATGGCCCCCAGCAGCGTGGCCTCCGAGTAGCGCGCCGGCGGGCGGGTCTTGAGCGGCTTCGGTTCGACCTCGGCGGTCTGCACCGACTCGCCGGGGCGCACCGGCACCAGGCTCTGGCCCTTGTCGCCGGCCTGGGCGTCGGCCACCTCGTCGGCGGCCTCCTTGCCGTAGATGGCCATCCAGCCGGGCTTGACCAGCACCTTGCCCTCGGTCTTGAAATGGTGGGTCGCGCCGGGCACCACCACCTGGCTGATGCGGGTGGTGACCAGGAACTCGGCGCTGGGGAAGAACACCGCCATGAAGCGGCGCACCACCAGGTCGTAGAGCTTCTGCTCGGCGTCGCTGAGGCCGCTGGGGGCCTGCAGCGTGGGGATGATGGCGAAGTGGTCGCTGACCTTGCTGTTGTCGAACACGCGCTTGCTCGGCCGGACGTAGCCGCCCTCCAGCGCGGTGCGGGCGTGCGGCGCGAGGTGGCCCATGGCGCTGCCGGCCAGCATCTCGAAGGTCTGGCGTACGGTCGGCAGGTAGTCTTCGGGCAGGGCGCGGCTGTCGGTACGCGGGTAGGTCAGCGCCTTGTGCCGTTCGTACAGGCTCTGGGCCAGCTGCAGCGTGGTCTTGGCCGAGAAGCCGAACTTGCCGTTGGCCTCGCGCTGCAGGCTGGTGAGGTCGAACAGCAGTCCGCTGGCCTGCGTGGTGGGCTTGGACTCCTCGGACACGGCGGCGGGTTGCCCGCGCACGGCGTCGGCGATGGCCCGGGCCTCCTGCTCGGACCAGACGCGGTCGGCCTTCTGCTCCGCATCGGCCGCCTCGCCCGTGGGTTTCTTGAAGGCGGGGTCGAACCACTTGCCCGGGTACGCGCCGGCTTCTGCCGCAAAGCTGGCATGGATTTCCCAATAGTCGCGGCTGCGGAAGGCCCGGATCTTTTCCTCGCGCTCGACCACGATGGCCAGGGTCGGCGTCTGCACCCGGCCCACGGTGGTCAGGAAGAAGCCCCCGTCGCGGCTGTTGAAGGCCGTCATGGCGCGCGTGCCGTTGATGCCGACCAGCCAGTCGGCCTCGGAGCGGCTGCGCGCGGCGTCGGCCAGCGGCCGCATCTGCTCGTCGGAACGCAGCTGGGCAAAGCCGTCGCGGATGGCCTGCGGCGTCATGGACTGCAGCCACAGCCGCTGCACCGGCTTGTTCAGGGGCTTGGCGCCGCCGGCGTACTGCTCGATCAGGCGGAAGATCAGTTCCCCCTCGCGCCCGGCGTCGCAGGCATTGACCAGGGCGCCGACATCCTTGCGCTTGGCGAGCTTGACCACCGCGTTCAGGCGCGACTTGGTCTTGTCGATCGGCTTGAGATCGAAGTGCGGTGGGATCACCGGCAGGTGGGCAAAGCTCCACTTGCCGCGCTTGACGTCGAAGGCCTCGGGGGCGGCGATCTCCACCAGATGACCCACGGCCGAGGTGACGACGTAGCGATCGTTCTCGAAATGGTCGTCGTGCTTCTCGAACTTGCCCGCCTCCGGGGTGAGGGCGCGCACGATGTCCTGCGCGACGGAAGGCTTCTCGGCAATGACCAGCGTTTTGGCGGAACTTGTCGTTTTCATCTCTACAATCCATGTTCATGCGCGCGCACGCGCACCTGTGTGCACGCCCATGCGCGCACCTGCATGAAATTACCTTACCAAACTTTTGGACCGTGCCGAAAAACCCCGCCAAAGCACCCGCAACGGTCATCCCTCCGGCACCTGGCCGGCGACGCATCCAGGTGCGTCGATCCGGCGTTCACGGCAAGGGCGTCTACGCGGCCGTCGACCTGGCCGAGGGCGAGACACTGATCGAATACACGGGTGAGGTCATCACCTGGGACGAGGCGCTGCGGCGCCACCCGCACGACCCCAGCGACCCGAACCACACCTTCTACTTTCACATCGACGACGGGCACGTGATCGACGCCAAGCACGGGGGCAACTCGTCGCGCTGGATCAACCACAGCTGCGAGCCCAACTGCGAGGCCGATGAAACCGCCGAGGGCCGCGTCTTCATCCGGGCGCTGCGCAACATCCCCGCCGGCGAGGAATTGTTCTACGACTACGGCCTCGTGATCGACGAACCCTACACCGCCCAGCTCAAGGCCGAATACGCCTGCCGCTGCGGCAGCGCCCAATGCCGGGGCACCCTGCTGGCGCCGAAGTCGCGGCAACCCAAAACCCCACGGACCCCGAAGCGCCCGGCCAGCCGATGATGCAGCCCGACGCCACACCGTCCTCGGCCCTGGTGGCGCTCACGCGCCAGGCCGAAGGCCTGTGGCAGGCGGTGGCGCCCGTGCTGCCCGCCTTTTCGGTCGAAGTGCTGCCGCACATCGACTCCACCAACACCGAGCTGATGCGCCGCGCGCGCGCCGGCGAGCACGCCCCCACGCTGCTGGTGGCCCTGGCGCAGACGGCGGGGCGGGGGCGGCGCGGCAAGTCCTGGTTCAGCGCGCCGGGCGACTCCCTGACCTTCTCGCTCGGCCTCCCGCTCCACCCGACCGACTGGTCGGGCCTGTCGCTCGCGGTGGGGGTGAGCCTGGCCGAATCGATCGGCCCGCGGGTGCGCCTCAAATGGCCCAACGACCTGTGGTGGCGGCAACGCAAGCTCGGTGGCATCCTGGTGGAAACCGCCACCACCGGCGATCGGCGCTACGCCGTCGTCGGCATCGGGCTCAACGTCGCCACGCCCGTGCTGCCGCCCCAGACCACCCCGGACCACGAGCCCGGTGGCGTGCCACCGGTGGGGCTGCGCGACCTGGGCGACGAGCACGCCAACGACGACGCCGGCCAATGGCTGGCCCGGGTCGTGCCGCCCCTGGTGCGCGACCTGCTGGCCTTTGAGCAGGGTGGCTTTGCGGCGTTTGGCGAGCGCTACGCCCGCCGCGACGCCTTGCGTGGCCTGGCGGTCCGGCTCTCGGACGGGCAGGAGGGCATCGCCCAGGGCACCGGGCCGGACGGCGCCCTGCTGCTCGACACCCCGCAGGGCGTGCGGTCCATCACCAGCGCGGAAGTGAGCGTGCGCCCATGCTGAGAACCCTGGTGCTCCTGCTGGCGCTGGCCAACGTGCTGACGTGGGCCTACACGCAGGGTTTCCTCGGCTTCCTGAACCTGGCCCCCACCAGCCAGCGGGAACCGGAACGGCTGGCCCAGCAGGTCGAGCCGGAGCGCCTGCGCCTGCTGCCCCCGAGCGGCCCCACCTCCGACACCCGCCCCGAATCCTCCGCCCCCCCGCCCCCGCCAGGCAGCGACCCGGCCGGTGGTTCTGACACCGCCACGGACACGCCTGTCGCGCCCGCCACCTCGGCCACGGCCTGCTGGCAGGCGAGCGGCTACAGCGCGGCGCAGACCATCGTCCTGAACGCGGCCCTGCAGGGTTTGCGCGATCTGGCCGGCCGCTGGACCCTGACCGAAGGCCTGCTGCCCGCGCGCTGGATCGTCTACCTCGGGCCCTTCCCCAACGCTACGGTCCTGCAGCGCCGCCGCGCCGAACTGCGGCAGGCGGGCGTGGACCACCGCGAAGTCCAGATTCCCGCCCTGGGCCCCGGACTGGCGCTCGGCACCTTCAGCAACGAGGAAGGGGCCCGCCAGGCCCTGCGCCAGCTGACCCGCTCGGGCGTGAGCGGCGCACGGGTGGTGCAGGAGCGGCCCGACTCCCGGGTTTTCACGCTGCGCCTGCCCGCCATCACCGACGCCGAACGGGCCCAGGTCGAATCCCTGGGCGTCCCCCTGGCCAACCGGCCGCTGGAACGCTGCCCCTGACACTGTTTGCATCCCTACGATCATGACCATCACCAAAGACACCGTCGTCACCCTGAGCTACCAGGTGCTGGACGCCCAGGGCAAGCTGCTCGAGGCCAGCAGCGAACCCATGGCCTACCTGCACGGCGGCTACGGCAACACCTTCGCCAAGATCGAAGAAGCGCTGGAAGGCCAGGACAAGGGCTACGCCACTACCGTGGTGCTGCAGCCTGCAGACGCCTTCGGTGAACGCGACGAAAGCCTGGTGCAGACCATCTCCAAGGCCGATTTTCCGCCCGGGGTCAAGGTGGGCGGCACCCTGCGCGGCACCGCCGACAACGGCCACGAGCGCATCTTCACCGTGGTCAAGATCAAGGGGCCGCAGGTGATCCTGGACGGCAACCACCCGCACGCGGGCAAGGTGCTGCGCTTCGCGCTGAAGGTGACCGACGTGCGCCCAGCCAGCGCCGAGGAGATCGCCCACGGGCACGCCCATGGGGAGCATGGACACCAGCATTGATCAGGTTATGCATGCACCCAAATGAAAAAACGCGCCCGAAGGCGCGTCTTCATGCGGGGCAACAGCAGCTTACTTCGCCACCACGCGCGCCATCTCCAGGCACTTGTTGGAGTAGCCCCACTCGTTGTCGTACCAGCTCACCACCTTGATGAAGGTCTTGTCCAGCGCAA
>FWPV01000054.1_pt1 | contig 139871 bp, 128 predicted proteins | sample 2228371 | NCBI WGS metagenome assembly FWPV01 (sample SAMEA103939776, study PRJEB20133) | metagenome | reverse complement strand
GATCCGGCCCGGTTCGGCCGCCGCTGACGCGGCTTGCCATTTTGATCTCGCTGCACCGTGGGCTCCCCCGCTACGCCCGTGCTTCGCCCTGCGGGCTTCGCAGGGCTACGCGGGATCGCCCACGGCTACGCTCGCGGCGGCGCTACGCGCCTGTGTGCCCCGCCTCCAATGCCGTACCCACTCGAAATGGCGAGGAGCCAAAAATCTTCTCCTGCTCGTGTCTTTTGAGTCTCTGTGAGATTTGACAATTTCCCGGGAATCGGGCTCAGGCGCGTGCAAGGGCCGCCTTGGCGGCGTCGACCGCGCTGGCGGCGTTGCTGGCATAACCGTCGGCGCCGATCTCGCGGGCGTATTCGCTGGTGACCGGCGCGCCGCCGATGAGAATCTTGAGGGCGGTGTGGCCGGCCTTGCGCAGCGCCTCGACCGTGTCGCGCATGGCGGGCATGGTCGTGGTCAGCAAGGCGGACAGGCCGACGAGGTCGGGCTTGTGCGCGTCGGCGGCGGCGACAAAGGCGGCGGGACTGACGTTGACGCCCAGATCGACGACATCGAAGCCGGCGCCCTTCCACATGGTGGCGACGAGGTTCTTGCCGATGTCATGCAGGTCGCCCTCGACGGTGCCGATGATTGCCTTGTATTCGGGCTTCACGCCGGCGGCGATGAGGATGGGCTCGATGATTTTCATCGCCTCCTTCATGGCGCGCGCCGAGACCAACATCTCGGGGACGAAGATCTCGTTCCGCTTGAACTTCTCCCCCACCTCACCCATGGCGGGGATAAGCGCCTGCTCGAGGATGTCCACGGGATCGACGCCGGTCCCAAGGAGCTGCGGAACCAGCTCCAGAATGTCCTTACGCTTGCCGTTGATGACGGCGGCCTTTACTGCTTCGAGCGAGCTCATGGGCAATGCTTCGGTGATCGTTGTTGTGTTGGGAAGGGGCAGTATACCGGTTCGCGGGCGGTTGTTATTGTACGGTTGACGGGTTTTCTGGTACGGGCGGCGGATTCAGGGCGCGGGGTAGCTGGCGGCGGAAGGCGCCGGGCGGCTGGCCGGTGAGCCTGCGGAAGACCTTGGTGAGGTGGCTCTGGTCGCAGAAGCCGCACTCGAGGGCGATGGCGCTGAGGCTGAGGCGGGTCTGGCGCAACAGATCCTTGGCGCGCTCGACCCGCATTTGGGCAAGCATATCGGAAAAGGAGCGGCCCATGCGTTCGGTCATGACCTCGGAAAAGTGTCCGGGGGAAACGCCCGCGTGGCGGGCGACCTCGTCGCGCCGCAGGTTGCGGCCGAGGTTGTCGCGCATGTAGGAGAGGGCCCTGGCCAGCAGCAGGGAATGGGGATAGCGGTCATTGGCCCGAATGGCCTCGATGAGGGTCTCGAGCATGTGCCGCACCCAGCGGGCGAGGTCTTCCTCATCCGCGATGCCGGCCAGTTCGGCGAGCGAGCAAAAATTCACCCCGAGGAGGGTGGCGGGATCGGCGCCCGCCTCGACGGCGGCGCGGCTCATCATGACGATCAGCTCGAGGACGCAGCTTTTGAGCAGGTCCATGCGCGGTCCGGCCAGGCTGTAGATGCTGACCAGGATGCGGTTGAGGATGGCGCGGGCGTCGGTGCGGCGGCCGTGCTTGATGGCCGACAGCAGCTCGGGCTCCTCGCGCAGGTAGAGGCTGCGCAAGTCGTCGGCGGCGAAGTGCTTGGCCTGCTCGAGGGCGCGGAAGCGCGCGGCCTCCTGCGCGGCGCGCTGGCGGCCCAGCTGCAGGGCGGCGGAATTGACCCGGTTGTCGCGCTCGGCCCACTGCAGCAGGGTTTCGGCGGCCCGCTGGACGCGCGCGGCCAGCGCCCTTCCGCCGGCCTCGAGGTCCACACCCTGCACGACCAGCATGCCGGTGGTCCGGTTGTTGCAAGTGAGCGGGACCGTCCACAGGGCGTAGCCGTCGTCGCAGCACAAATTGATGACGGTCTCGCCCCAACAGAGGGTCTGGGCGGCGGCCTCGCGGCGGCGGGCGGCGGAGCGGCCGCCGCAGCGGCAGGCGGTGGCGGGCGGCGCGGGACCGAGGAGGCGCCCCTCCGCGTCGGCGCGCAGCAGCTCGAACCCGAACTCGCGCCGGTAGGCGTCGCGGAATCCGGGAAACCATTCCTGCGTATCCACATCCCACGACATCTTGCCGACTCTCAACGGAGTTTTTCAACCCTCACGGAGACGCGGGGGCACGGGAGCGCCCTCTCCGGAATGCCCGGTGTCCTTGTGGGAGAGAAATGCTGCGGTTGGCAGATTGGATCAGGGCGGGCATCACACCTCGAGCAGCGCGTTGCAGCGCAAGGGGGGCAGCTCCACGGCGCAGGTGGCCCACGACAAGCCGACGCCGAACCCGGACAGGATGAACCGGTGCGGGCGCTCCGTGAGCCGGGCGCCGTAGTGGTCGGCCAGCGTGGCGGGGATGCTGGCGCTGCTCTGGTTGCCGTAGCGCTCGACCGTGCCGGCCGGCACCTTGTCGGCGGGCAGCTTGAGCCGGCGCCGGATATTGTCGATGATGTAGCGGTTGGCCTGGTGGAACACGAAGCCGTCCACCGACTCGACCTCCCAGCCGGTCTCGGCCAGCATCGCGCTGATGGCGGGCGGCTCGACCTTGAGGGAAAAGTTGAAGATTTCCGCGCCGTCCATGTGCAGGTGACAGCGGCTGCGCCGGATGCCCTCGCCCAGCGGCCGCTCCTCCATGGTTTCAGGCGAGGCGGGCTCGCGGAAGGCGCCGCCCGGCTGCCACAGCGACTGGTAGCCGGTCCCGTCGCTGCGCAGCTCAAACACCGCCTCCGGCGCGCCCGGCCAGGTCTCGAGCAGGGTCGCGCACGCGGCGTCGCCAAACAGCGGCCGCAGGGCGCGGTCCTGTTTGGCGACAATGCGGCTGACGGTGTCGCCGACCACCAGGATGACCCGCCGCAGGCCGCCGGCGGCGATGAAGCTGTGGCCGGCCCACAGGCCGTAGACGTAGCCGGAGCAGCCGAGATTGAAGTCCATGCAGGCGCAGGTGTCCGGCAGCCCGAGGCGCCCCTGCAGGAGCACCGCGTTGTTGGGCTGGAAGTAATCGGGCGTCTGGGTGACGAAAAACAGGCCGTCGACGGCGGCGGGGTCGGCGGCGCAGGCCTCAAGCAGGCGCCGCACGGCGGGCTCGGCGAGGTCCAGGGTCGTCATGCCCTCGGGCACGACGCGGCGCCGGTCGAGCCCGATGGTCTGTTTGAGGCGCTCGATCTGGGCGGCGTTGCCGTCGAACAGGTAGGCCTCGTCGCGGCTGAGGGAGACCTCGTGGCGCGGCACGGCTGTCACCAGACCGCTGATACGAACGCCGCCGATGCGCGCCATGGCCATCGCTCAGCCCTCCACGCCGCCGAGGTACAGGATCTGCCCGGTGACGAAATCGCTCTCCGGCCGCAGGAAAAAGTCGGTGACATTGGCGATGTCGCGGAACTCGCCGAGGCGGTGGATGGCCTGGCGGGCCAGCAGGCGCGCGACGGCGGCCTCGGGCACGCCGCGCAGCAGGTCGGTCCGGACGGGGGTCGGGCCGACGGCGTTGACGGTGACCCCCCGGGGGGCGAGCTCGCGCGAGAGCACCTGGGTGAGGCTCTCCACGGCGGCCTTGCTGGCGGCGTAGGCCATCTCCCCCTCAAGGCGCAGCGGGCGCGCCACCGTCGTGAAAAAAACGATACGCCCGTGGCGTTGCCGCAGCATGACCTTGGCGGCCTCGCGGGCGAAAAAGAAGGCGCCGAAGCAGTTGGTGCGGAACACGGCCTCGAGGGTGCGGCCCGGGGTGAGCAGGGCGGCATTCATCGCGGCGATGCCGGCGTTGTTGAGCAGCGCGTCGATGCGGCCGTGGCGGGCCGCGCACGCGCGCACCATGGCGGCGACCGCGCGCTCGTCGCCGACGTCGAGCCGGGTGTGGCTGTAGCGCTCGTGTTCGATGGCGGCCTCGCCGCGGCTGCAGCCGGCCACGGTCCAGCCGCGCTCGAGGTAATGGCGGGCCAGATGGGCGCCGATGCCCCTGCTGGCCCCCGTGACGATCATGACTGGCGCCGGCGGGTTCATTCAGGCGGCGTGGTCTCGATGATGAAACGCGCGAGATCGCCGACGGTGCGGAACGGCGAGCGCGAGCGGCTCAGGGCGCGCTCGTCGGCCAGAATCCAATTGCGGCCGAAGCGCTCCTGGAGGCGCGCCTCCAGGTCGGCGACCAGGTGGACGACCGCCATGCTGTCGAGGTCCGAGCCGCCGCCCAGCAGCGGCGTGGCGGGCTCGATGGCGTCCAGCGGCGGCAGGCCGAGGTCCGCGCGCAGGTCGCGCAGGCTGGCGGCGATCAGCGGCTCGACCTCGCTCGTGGTGGGGCTCATGGCAGCTCCGGACGGGCCTGCTTCACCTTGGCGTAGAGGTCGGCCACCGTGGTGCAGGACTGCAGTTCGGCGCCGCTCAGGGTGCATCCATATTGCATGTCGAGCATCGACAAGGTCGTGAGGATGGCCAGCGAGTCCCAGTTGGGCAAATCCACCAGCCGGTGCTCCGGCCGGACCGCGTCCTCCGGCTGATTGAGGGCCTCGGCGAGGTGCTTGATGAAGGCGTCCATAGGTGTGGGCGCAAGCAAACGCCCCGTCCGGCGTGAAATCAAGCATTTACCCGCGGGCGGGCGCGCTTGCCGAGGGCGGTCCGGTCCAGCGCGTCAACGGGCTCGATGCGGGTGGGCACATGCGCGAGCGGGAGGTTGCGCTGCCGTGCGGCGGCGCGCAGGGCGCGCACCAGGGCCGGCGGGTCAGGCGCGCCGGCGAACACCACCCGGGCGACGACGGCCTGCCCGGTGAGGGGATGCGGCACGGCGTGCACGGCGGCGTCGCGCACCATCGGCTGCTCGAGCAGGAGCGCCTCGACGACCTCCGGGACGATCTTGAGCCCCCCGACATTGATGAGCGCCTCGCGCCGGCCATGCACGCGCAAGGAGCCGCGCGGGGTCCACTCGGCGAAGTCGCCGGTATGGTGCCACGGCGCGTCGGGGTCGACGGGGCCTTCCTCGAGCGTGCCGAGCATGCGGCGCGGGCTTTGCACCAGCAGCTCGCCGTCCTCGATTTTCCACGCATAGCCGGGGATGTCCTCGAGAAACAGCGCCGCCGGGTCGTCCGGATCGGGCCGCACCGGCAGGGCGCCCAACTCGGTCAGGCCGAAGCGCTGGAGCAGCTGGGCGTGCGGGAAAGCGGCCTGCAGGCGTGCGCGGAGGGGCGGCGGCATCGGTTCGGCACCGTGCGGGACGGTCTCGACGCAAGTCAGGTCGCGGCCTTCGAGCGCCCCGCTGAGCAACAGAAACTGCAGAAAGGAAGGCGTGGCCGGCAGCACCTGCACCCGGTGGGCCTCGATCGCCGCGGCAATGGCCTCCGGCGAGCGGCCCGCCGGCAAGACCAGCGTGCTGCCCCGGTGCAGGGCCTGGAAAAAGGTGTCCAAGCCGGCGATGTGGCCGGCCGCGTACAGCGCCAGCAGGCGCACCGGGGGACGCTCCTGCAGCGCATAGGCGCCGAGCAGGCGCTGCTGGGAATGCACGACATGGCGGGGCGCGCCGGTGGTGCCGCCGGTGGGCAGGATCAACAGCGGGCCGAATTTCCGGAACGGCCCAAGGGCGTCCGGGCGTGCGTCGCATCCGATCGCGATGTCCCGTCCGCCCAGGCAAAGGGCCAGCAGCCGAACGAAGGCCGCGGGCGTCCAGTCCAAATCGACGCGCGCCGGGCCGGCGCTGTCCGGCACCGGTTCCTGCAGCACCTGCCGGGCGAAGTCGGCGTAGGTGATGGCGCGCTCGCCGCCGAGGAAAAGCAGCCGATCGCCGTAGCGCCGGGCGATGTCGGCCGGGTGGATCATGGCGCGCGGACCAGCAGCCGCGCCGGGTTGCCGAAGACGGTCACGGAGGCGGGCACGTTGCTCACCACCACCGCGCCGGCGCCGATGACCGCGCCGTCCCCCACCCGCTTGCCGGGGATGATGCTGGCCCGGCTCCCCATGAACACCCCGTCGCCCACCGTCACAAAGCCGGTGATGTCGCAAAAGCTGCTGATCTGGCAGTCGGCCCCGATCCGGGCGTCGTGCCCGACCGCGCTGGCGACGTTGAGCGCGGTGTTCGGGCCGATCGCAAGGTCGCAGGTGAGCACGACACGGGGGCAGAGGATGACCCCTTCGCCGAGCTCGACCCCGCGCCCGATCACGCAGCTTTCGTGAATGACGCGGGTGAACTGCGCGCCGCGCTCGAGAAAGCGCTGGCGCAAGGCGGCGCGCTGGCTGGGTTTGCCGAGGGCACAAATAAAGACATCCTCCTTGCGCGGCAGGTAATCGCGGGTATTGCCAAGGATGCCCAGGCCGATGCCGCGGTACGGTGCGAGGGCATCCGGGCGGTCATCCAAAAAGCCGGCGATTTCCCACTCGCGGCGGTACGCCGGGCAGGCCCGCGCCCACTCCAGCACTTCGCGGCCGAAGCCGCCCGCCCCGATGATCACCAGTTGTTTCATCGCGCCACCACCGCACTGGCGGCAGGTTCCGGAGCGGCCAGGCACAGCTTGGCGAGCGCCAGCATCACTTCCTGGAACCCCGGCTCGTCCCACAATTCGTCCATCGGCTCGGGACTGACCACGCGGATGAAAAACTGCTCACGGTAGACGTTCAGCCCGAATTTTTTGAAGTCCTCCACCACGGAAGTGAGCGAGGCGCGGGTGTTGATGCGCTGGCCGCCGTACCAGTGGACCTTGCCGCCCACAATGTGCCAAAAATACGTGTAGTTGCGGTAGTCCTCGATCTCGTAGACGCCCCACTGGGCGGGCTGCAGCGCGATGCCGTTGACGGTGCGCGGCACGTTCCATTCGCGCGCCGTGCAGCGCCAGCCAACCTCCGTCCAGCAGCGGTCCGGCGAATGCTGGTTGACCAGCCGCACCGGCATTTTGCCGGGCTTCCAGTAGGCCACATACACCGTGAACACCCGCGCGCCGCGACGGTATTCGCGGTGCACAAAGTCGTCCAGCCGCAGCAGGTTTTGCGAGCGCTGGATGACCGACTCGGTCGGGCCGAGTTCCAGGTCCTTGACGGTCCAACCGCTCACCTGCGCGGGAATGAGCTGGGCGAGCGGCTGGTTGAGCGTGCCCTCCGGAACCGGACGGGTGCTGGCGAGCACCTGCAAAACGCCGGCGGCCAGCAGGACGAGGGCCGCGCCCAGCGGCAGCCCCCAGCATTTCATCCACCTCATCATTGTCCCCCACTAAACAGGATTTCGACCGGTTTTCAACGCGGAAGCGGTTTCTCCCAGAATTGGGCGGTCCCCTGCGCCGGGTCCAGCACATACGGGCGATAGCCGAGCCGCGCATACAGGGCCCGTGCCCGGGCGTTGCCCTCAAGCACTTCGAGGGTGAGCTTGCAACAACCGCGCGCGCGGGCCAGGTCCTCGGCGGCGGTCAGAAGCGCGGTGCCCACGCCGCGGCCCCGGTGCTCCGGATGCACCGCGACATCGTGGATGTTCAGCAGCGGCATCGCCGCGAAGGTCGAGAACCCCTCCACGGCGACAAGAAGCCCAACCGGCCGGTCACCCTCGATCGCAAGCAGCGTGACGATCCACGGCCGCGCGCGTAACGCGTCCACCAGCACGCGACGGACTCGCTCCCCCAGCGGGGCGCCGCCGCCCATCGGGTCCCGCGCGTAGCTGTCGAGCAGTTCGACGATGGCGCGGGCATGGTCGGGCTCATCGTAGGGATTGACCAGGATGCGCATGGAAGGAATAACCGCTCAAACCCGTTCTGTCCTCCGAGCGCAAGCCATCATGGAATCCAAACTGCACCTGCACACCGCGCGCCGTCCCAATCTCATCTGGATATTCGGCGACCAGCACCGCGCGCAAGCCCTCGGCTACCGCGGCGACCCGAATGTCCGCACCCCGCACATCGACAACCTCGCCCGCAAGGGCCGCTCGTTCGACTGCGCCGTGGCCGGCGCGCCCTGGTGCTCGCCGTTCCGCGGCGCGCTGCTGACCGGGACCTATCCGCACCAAAACGGCGTGATCCAGACCCCCGGCGCGCTCGACCCGGCGCTGCCGACCGTGGCGCGGCCGTTCCGCGAGGCGGGCTACCACACCGCGTGGATCGGCAAGTGGCACCTGGCCGGCTCCAACAGCCGCACCCACTACGTCCGGCCCGAGCAGCGCGGCGGCTTCGACTACTGGATGGGGTACGAGAACAACAACAACCAGCATGAATGCTACGTTTACGGAACGGAGAGCGAGCAGCCGCGGCGGCTTGACGGCTACGAGACCGACGCCCTGACCGACCTGTTCATCCGCCACTTGGAGGCACACACGCGACAGGCGGCCTACCCGCCGTTCTTCGCGGTGCTGTCGGTGCAGCCGCCGCACAACCCCTACGTGCCGCCGGGCCCCTCGCCGTACGGGCCGCCGCTCGCGCCGGCCGCCGTCCAGTTGCGCCGCAATGTGCCGGACATCCCGTGGGTGACCGAAAACGCGCGCCGCGACCTCGCCGGCTACTACGGCATGATCGAGAACCTCGACTGGAACATCGGCCGCATCGCCGCGGCGCTGCGCCGCCTCGACCTCGACCGCGACACCTGGATCGTGTTCTTCTCCGACCACGGCGACATGCTCGGCAGCCACGCCCAGTGGGAAAAGTCCGCCCCGTGGGAGGAAGCGATCCGCATCCCCTTCATCATCTCCCATGTCAGCGGGTCCGACATTATGCCGACCGGCCCATGCGACGCCGTGCTCAACCACGTCGACATCGCCCCCACCTCGCTCGGCCTGTGCGGCATTCCCGTGCCCGCTTGGATGCGCGGCCACGACTACTCCGCCAACTGCCGCTTCGGCCCGGACGGCTGGTCGCGCCCGGACCTCGCCGCCCGCGAGCCGGACTCCGCCTACCTGCAGCAGATTCCGCGCAAATTTCATCCCCTGTGTCCCAACAAGGCCTGGCGCGGCGTGCTCATGCGCGACGGCTGGAAATACGTCTGCACCCCCGGCAACGACTGGCTGCTGCACAACACCCGCGAGGACCCGTATGAGCAGGCCAACTACGTCCACAACACCCGCTTCCAGCCGCAGCGCGCCCGCTGCTGGGACGCCCTCAAGGCCTGGATCGAGCGCACCGGCGACGACTTCCCCCTGCCCCCGCGGGACTTGCCGCGGTGATCGGGGCGCGCCGTTTTTTTCCTTGCCTTACAACCGTTATGCGTTGAACTTATGCCCATGAAGCGTTATTCAATCATGGCCGCCCAGCACAATCTGGCGCAGGTGGTGCGGGAGGTGGAAGCTGGCTACGAGGTGGAGATCACGCGCCGGGGGAAGGTGGTGGCCCGGCTGCTGCCGCCCAAGCGCGCGGACGCAGTCGTGTTTCCGGACTTCGCGGCGCGGGCGCGGCGCGCGTGGGGGGGGGCATGGAAGGGTGCCAGCACCAATGAGCTGCTCGACGAAAGCCGGGGTGAGCGGTGAGCACCTACTATGACACGGGTATCATCCTCAAGCTCTACACTGAGGAGCCGGACTCCCCGGCGGCGCGGAAATTGGTGACGCGGCGCCGGGTCGCGCTCCATGTGACCGAGCTGCATCGTGCGGAATTCGTCAATGCGTTGCGGTTGAAATGTTTCCGCAGGGAATGTAGCGAGGCGCAGGCGGAACAGGCGCTGGCCCACCTCGAGGAGGATTTTCAGGCAGGAATCCTGCGTATGGCGGCGCTGGACTGGGACGCGGCATGGGGCGACTGCCGCGCCCTTTCGATCGCGCATGCGGCGCGCACCGGCTGCCGCACGCTGGACGCCTTGCATGTGGCCGGCGCCCTGCAACTCGGTTGCCGCGAATTCGTCACGACGGACGCCCGCCAAGGCGCGCTTGCGCGGATCTGCCGGCTCAAGGTGATCACCCCCCTTGACTGATGCCCGCGTTTGAAGCCACGCTGCTGTTCCTCGACCTAGCCGGGACCTTCGTGTTCGCGGTTTCCGGCGCGCAGGCGGCCGCGCGGCGCGAGATGGACATCTGGGGGATGTTCGTGCTCGGGCTGGTGACCGCCATTGGCGGCGGCACGCTGCGCTCGGTGCTGATCGCCGACTACCCGGTGCCCGTGCTGCGCACGCCCTGGCCGTTCGCCCTCACCCTGCTGGCCACCCTCACCGTGTTCTTCGGCGCGCGCCAAATCGAGAAAATCCACAAGCCGATCCGCCTGTTCGACGCCATCGGCCTCGGGGTGTTCACCGCCGCGGGCGTGGCGGTCTCGCTCGACCGCGGGCTCGAGTGGTGGGCGGCCCTGCTGATGGGCTGCGTGACCGCCACGGTCGGCGGCATGCTGCGCGACGTGCTGCGGCGCGAGGTGCCGCTGGTGCTGGTGCCCGGCGAGCTGTACGCCACCGCCGCGCTCGGCGGCGCGCTGGCGATGCTGGCGCTGGGCGCGCTCGGCGCCGGCCGCCCGGCCGCCATGGTGGCGGGCGCCGGCGTGGTCATCGCCCTGCGCCTCGGCTCGATCTACCTGCGCTGGCAGACGCGGCCGGCGAGGTGAACGCGGCCGCAGCGGCAGCCGTCAAGCCATGGGAGGGCGGCTACCGTGCCGCCGCATAGGCGGCGAGCACCAGGTCGACCGCCTTGCGGGCCTCGCGGAAGGGAATTTCGGGAGCGCGGCGCTGGCGGATGGCCTCGATGAAGTCGCGGATCTGGGCGGGGTGGCTGGTGCCATAGTAAACCTTGGCGGCGGCGACCCCCTCCGTCTCGGTGATGTTGCTCAGGCGGGATTCGAGGGCGGCGGCGACCGCCCCGTCGCGGTGCGCGCACTTGCGCAGGTGTCCGTTCTCGATGAGCACGCTGCCCTCCGTGCCGATGAATTGGAGGGCCGACTGCCACGCGTGGTGGCTGGCCGAGGTGGCGGTGAAGGCGCCCAGCGCCCCGTCAGGGAAGCGCAGCAGCAGGGCTGCGGTGTCCTCGGTCTCGATCACCCCGGAATGCGCGAGGTTGGCGGTGGCGGCCTGGAGGCAGTCGGCGCCGCCCATCACCCATTGCAGGATGTCGAGGAAATGGATCGACTGGTTGATCAGCAGGGAGCCGCCCTCCCCCTGCCGGGTGCCGCGCCACCCGTCCGCGTGGTAATAGGAGGCGGGCCGGTCGCAGTAATGGCGGGCGCTGGCGGTCAGCATCCGCCCCAGCCGCCCCTCGGCGATGATGGCCCGCAGCCGCCGGTAGATCGGGTCGAAGCGATGCTGAAACACGCCCGCGCAGACCAGCGGCGCCGCCGCCTCCGCGGCGGCCACCATCCGGTCAAGACTGGCCGCGGAGATGCCCAGCGGCTTCTCGCACAGCACGTGCTTGCCGGCGGCCAAGGCGGCAAGGACGATCTCCTCATGGCTGGCATGGTCGGTGCAGACCGAGACGGCGTGGATTTCCGGGTCCGCCAGGAGGTCGGCATACCGGCTGTGGCGGGCCAAGGACAGCTTCGGATGGCGGTCCGCCAGCCGTTCCATGCGGTCCGGGCGGAGGTCGCAGACCGCCCGCACCCGCACCCCGGGCACCAGCAGGTAGCTCTCCAGATGCACCGGCCCGATCACCCCGCAGCCGATGATTCCCACTCCCATTTCCTGTTCGCTCATGGCTGGAAATTGCCCGAGCATGAAATCCGGGCGGGCGGGCGCAACCCGGAAGTGGCCGGTAGGCGGTCAGGACCGGGCGCCGGTCACGGCAGGCCCTGGAGGGGGTCGATTTTGCCGACACCGACGCCGGCGACCACCAGCGCCTCCACATCCCCGGCCGGGTGGAGGTGGGCTGAATCCACGATCTGGCGGATGCGGGTCGGCTTGGGCGGGCCATCGGGGGAGCGCGGCGGTTCTGCATGGGCGGGTTCTTGGACTGGGTCCGGTGGTTCCGGTTTTTCTTGAGTTGGCATGGGCTTGTGGGTTGGTTGGCAGCCATGCCCCACCCCCATTTGAAGTGGTTCCGCCGGCTGGCGGCGGGTTGTGTGTTCGCCATTGGGCCGCTGGTGCAAGTGGCGGCCCAGGACCATCCGCGGCTGTTGTTTGGGGCGGCTGACATCACCGGGCTGCGCGCGCGCCTGTCCGCGGAGCCCTACCAGTCGATCTACCAGCAATTGCTGGCCAACCGCGACCGGCAGGATGACGCGGACGCGGGCGGGAACTACGCGCAAGTCCGCAATGGGTTCCTTTATGTGCTGACCGGCGACCCGTTCTATGCGGAGGCCTCCCGCGCGCATGTGACGGAAGTGATCGGGCGCAGCACATGGGCGCTCGACAGCGAGAGCGCCCTGCGACGGGCGATGATGGGCAAGGGGGTGGCGCTGGCCTATGATTTCTGTTTCGATGCCTGGCCGGCGGCGTTCCGTGAGGAGGTGTCGCTCGCCCTTGACGCCAACGCCAAAAGCCTCATGCGGAACGGCGGGACGGGCTGGCCCGGCGACACGGCCGTCGCCAACAACTGGCATGGAGTGCGCTATTCCGGCGCTCTGCTCTGTTTTCTGGCCAGCGATGTGACGGGCAACACCGCGCAAATCAACACGGCGTACACGCGGCTGCGCACCCACCTGCAGGCCAAGTACGGCACGGGTCCGGACGCCAGCGGCTGGGACCTCGAAGGGAAGGGCTATGTCACTTATCCGTGGGGTTCCTTCCTCGGCGCCACCGGCATCGTGCTGCAACGGCTGCTCGGCATCGACATGATCGCCGATGCGCCGGGCGCGGGCTACGCGATCTGGGCGATGTACGCCGGCGCCGTGCCCCTGCCGACCTGGAACACCGCCTTGGACCGGCCCGGCCTTGGGCTGGCGCCGGATTTTTCGGACGACCATCCCCATATCCAGGGAGAGGGCGCTCACGGGCTGGCGTTCTACTATGCTCCGCAAGGGTTCCGTCCCGGCATCCGCTGGCTGTACGACCGCTTCTGGGGCGCGCAGGGCGACCAGACATGGGACGGGGCCCGCCACGGCGAGGTGTACTCCTTCCTTTACTACCCGGGACCGCAGGAGCCCGCCGAAAACCCCATCGATGTCTGGGGGAACTATTACCTCGACGAGCGCTTCGGCGTCGTCTCCTTCCGCAACCGTTATCAGGACGACCACGACCTGGTCACCCAGATGCTCGGCAAGCACCTGTATCTGGCCAACACCCACGCGGGCGCGGACATCAACAGCCTGCGCATCTTCGGCTTCGGCACCATCTGGACGACCGGCTCCGGCCGCACCGGTCAAAGCGGCGGCCAGACCACGGTTTTTCCGAGCAACCCCGGCACCAGCAACGGCCTTGTCGCGGAAACCGGCCGTCTGGTCGGCTACTATTTTGGCGAGGGGGGCAGCGGCCACGCCACCATCCGCGGCTCCTCGACCCGGGTCAACAACCATCAGCGCCACCTGGTCACCGACTACTCCGGGGCGGCCGGTGCGCCCGGCGTGTGGGTGGTGCGCGACACCAGCGCCAACGGCATGCTGTGGCGCCTGAACACCCCCGAGTTCAATTCGATCTCCACCCATCCCGGCGGCTTCACCCTGACCGCCCCCAACGGCAACACCCTGCGCGGCACCATCCTCCATCCCGCGGGTGTGACGCCCGCGACAGGGGTCTTCGTCCGCGGCAACGGCATCCGCTTCGGCGCGAATACGTACTCGAACAACAAATACGTCGATGTGCCGGGAAGCGACGGCAGCTTCCTGGTTGTGCTCACCGTGCAGGGCGCGGGCCGGCCCGCCCCGGCCGTGACGCCGGTCGCGGGCGCCGGCGTCGACCAGCGCTTCACCGTGGGCGGCGCCACGTACGCCTTCAGCGGCGGCGGGCTTCTGGTCACCGGCTGGACGGGGGGCGCGCTCGCCCCGCTGGCCAGTCTCACCCGCCCGGCCGCCGGACAATACGTCCGGGCCGGCACCAACGTGCTGCTGGAGGCCAGCGCCCTCGACCTCGACGGCAGCGTGACCGAGGTGCGCTTCCTCAAGGACGGAACGCCGCTGCGCACCGTGACGGCGCCGCCTTACCGCCACCTGCTGACGTCCGTCCCCGCGGGCGCCCACGATGTGACGGTGGTTGCGGTGGACAACGCGGGCAACCTGTCGATTCCCTCCACGACACGCTTCCAATCGGTGGTCCCAAAGGAGCCGTATGCCGGCATCCCCGCGACCAGTTATGACGCCAACCAAACCTTCCGCGCCGTGGGCGGTGGCGAACTGGGATACCTGCAGAGCGGGGGCTGGACCCGCTACAACGCGGTCGACTTTGGCGACCGCGGCCCGGTCCGCGTGCGCGTGGACGGACGCGTGATCAACGGCGGCAGCTGCGACTTCCGCCTCGACAGCACCACCGGGCCGATCATCGCCACCGTCGTGTTTTCCGGCAGCGGGCCGTTCTTCGCGAACATCGCGGCCGGCGCCGATGCCACCGGCATCCGCGACCTGTTTTTCACCTACCGCAGCGGTGGCCCGGGCATCGCCAACGTCACCCAGTTCACCTTTGAGGAAGCCCCGCCCCCGCCAATCGTCCACCTGCGGTTCGAGAATGGCACCCACGTGCTGCAATTCGCCAGTGTTGCCAATTACCGCTACCACGTCGAACGGTCGGCCGACCTGGCCCCGGATTCATGGAACACCATCGATTCGGTTGAAGGAACCGGCGAGTTGCTCACGGTGCCGGTCACCCCCACGGCGGGACCCCGGACCTTCTATCGCCTGCGCATGGAGAGAATCACGCCGGGCGGCGGGCCATAACGCGACGCAATGGTCGGCCAGCCGGGCGGCGCAGGCGGCCTCGTCGATCGCGCGGGCGGCAAGGGCAAGGGTGCGCTCGACGGTCTCCCCTTCAGGGGCGACGAGGCGCCGTCCGTTGGCCTGCAAAAACAGGGCGGCGCACACAAGCCCCGCGCGCTTGTTGCCGTCTTTGAACGGGCGCCGCCGCGCCGGAACTTTGCGCTTGCCAAAACAGCCAGCTTAGCCAGATTGACGTTCATGCTGCATGAGGAGCTGGAAGTGGGCGCCTTTGCCGCCAAGAACCGGCTATCCGAGCTGGTGGACCGGGCCGCGCGCGGCGCCCGGATCTGGATCACCAAACGGGGGCGGCGGGTGGCGCTGTTGAGCTCCGGCAGCGATTCGCCCAGCCCGGCCAAGGAAAGCCTGGTGGAGCGCTTTGGCCGCATCCGGGGGCGGGCCAAGCCGGGAACGCAAACACTGAAGGAGCTGGTGGAGGAAGGGCGCCGATGAACCGGGTGGTGGCCGATGCTTCCTGGTGCGGCGCGTGGATCTTGCCGGACGAGTCATCGGAGGCGGCGGTGCAGTTACTGGCCGAAATCGAATCCGGCCAAGTGGAGCTGGTGGTGCCGGCGCTGTGGCTGTACGAGATGACCAATCTGTTGAAGTCGGCCTGTCGGTGTGGACGCCTGACCGCGGCTGCGGCAAGGTCCGCCCAGGAGCTGCTCGGTCAAGTGCCCCTCGCGCTGTGCGATGTGCCCTCGGCGCGGGCCAGATCTGCAATTCTTGAATTGTCGTTGAAACACGATCTGTCGGCCTACGACAGCAGCTATCTGGAATTGGCCCGGCGGCTGAAAGTGCCTTTGCACACCAACGACGCCAAGCTGCGCGAGGCGGCCGCGGCGGTGCTGGGGTAGGACGCGCATGGTGGGCGGCGAGGGACTCGAACCCCCGACCTCCTCGGTGTAAACGAGGCGCTCTAACCGGCTGAGCTAGCCGCCCGCTGGGAGGAAAGGGGCAGGCAAAGGGGTGGCGGTCGGGGAGACAAGCTTAAACCCGGCACGGGTGCGCTTGCCGCGGACGCGCGGTGTCTGCAAGGCTGGCGGGCATGGCAGGTGTATCCGGTGAAATGGGGCAAGTGGAACTGGGGCGGCCGCGCGTGGCCGGGCTGGAGCGGCGGCGGCCGGTGCTGTTGTCGCACGGCTTCCGGGCAACGGCGGCGGGCCAGGGGCTCGAGTGGCGGTTCCGGGCGGGGGCGCTGCGCGGCATGCGGTGGCTGGCGGCGGATTTCCTGTTGCGGGGCGACGAGCAGGCGACCTTTCGGCTGGAACTCTCCGATGGGGAGCACGGGCCGGCGTTCTTTTTAACCTTCAGCATGCTGCCGGAAATGGAGGCCCGGCTGCGTCTGCCGCTGGCCCGGCTCGACCTCAACGAATGGGGCCTGTGGCGCGAGGGCGCGCTGCTGAAGCGCTGCTGCTACGGCGAGCGGGTCGACCTCGCGCGGGTTGACCGCGCGCGCCTGCGGGTCGAACGCATGGCCGAGGCGCCGGTGTGCTGGGAGATGGGCGCGCTGTACGCCAGCGCCCGCGCCCCGGCGCGGCTCAAGCAAGGACGCCTGCCCAAGGGCCCGCTGTGCGATGTGCTTGGCCAGTCGCTGCACCGGCGATGGGCCGGGCGCACCGCCGACGCGGCGGAGCTGGTCGCGCGGCTGCGCACACAGCGCGCCCAAGCCGCCGCAGCCGCCTGGCCCGGGGAATTTTCCCGCTGGGGCGGCTGGACGCGCAAGCGCTTCGCGGCAACAGGTTTTTTCCGCGTCGTGAAGGATCGCGCCCGCTGGTGGCTGGCCGATCCGGACGGCCACGCCTACTGGTCCGCCGCCATGGACTCCGTGCGCATGGGCACGCCGGCGGCCATCGACGGGGTCGCGCACGCCATCGCGGACGCACCGCGCCTGTTCCGCGAATTCCCGACCTGCCGGCAGGCACGCGGCGGCCCGCACGGACGCCCGACCGAGTTCGACTTTGTGCGGGCCAATTGGCTGCGCGCCTTTCCGGAGGCGGAGGCGCATGCCGCGTGGGCGGATGCCACCATCGGGCTGTTGCGCGCGGCCGGCTTCAACGGCTTCGGCAACTGGTCGGACAGCGCCGCCGCCTCGGCCCGCGGCTTTCCCTATGTGCACCCGCTGCGGGGCGCATTTTCCGGGACCCCGCGGGTGTTCCGCGATTTCCCGGATGTCTGGCACCCGGCATGGCCGGCAGAGGCGCGCGCCTACGCCGCCCAGCTTGAGCCCCTGCGCGGCGACCCCGCCTGCATCGGCTATTTCCTGATGAACGAGCCGGCCTGGGGATTCGCGGAACAGACGCCCGCCGAGGGGATGCTGCTCAACGCCCCCGCCTGCCCGGCCCGCGCCGCCCTGGCCGCGTATCTGCAGGAGCGCTACCGCACCCCGGCGGCCATCGCCCGCGCATGGGGCGTCCCGGTCGACTTCCGGCGCATCGCGGAAGGGTCCCCCTTCCGCCGCATCCCGCCGGGAGCCAAGTCCGACCTGACCGCCTTCAGCACGGTCATGGCGGCCAAGCTCTTCGGCGACCTCAGCGCCGCCTGTCGGCGGGTCGACCCGGACCACCTCAACCTCGGCATCCGCACTTACATCCCGCCCCCCGACTGGCTGGTGCCGGCCGTCGGGGTGTTTGATGTCTACAGCCTCAACTGCTACCAACACCGCATTCCCGTCCGCCGGCTGGCCGCATTGTCGGCCCGCCTCGGCCGGCCGGTGCTCATCGGCGAGTTCCACTTCGGCGCGCTGGACGCCGGGCTGCCCATGGCCGGCATCTGCCGGGTCGCCGGCCAGGCCGACCGCGGCCGCGCCTATCGCGCCTACCTCGAGCACGCCGCGGCCCAGCCCTGGTGCGTGGGCGCCCACTACTTCCAGCTGTACGACCAGCCCTGCCTCGGGCGCTTCGACGGCGAGAACTGGAACATCGGCCTGCTCGACATCTGCAACCGCGTGTATCCGGAGTTCCATGACGCCGCCCGCGCCGCGCACGCGCGCCTGTACGCGGTCGCCGCGGGCCGCGCCCGGCCCTACTCCGGCCGCCCCGCCTACCGCCCGCGCCACTTTTGCTGAGGCCGCCGCGGGACCAGCCCGTTGGGCGCGGCGCCCGCCGGGCAAGCCGGCCCTACTTGCCGGGCTTCTTGAAGCCCTTCTCCTTGGAAGCCTTGTCCGGTTTCTGAGGCTTGTCTTCCTTCTTGTCCTTTTCGACCTCGCCCGCCTCGAACTTGATGCCGGCCTCCTTGAGGGCCTTGCGCACCGCCTTGCGCGTGTCCGGCGCGTTCTCGCGCTGGATGGTGATCTTGAGCTGGCTCTTTTTGAGGTCCGGCGCGACCGCTATGACCCCGGATACGGGCGTGACGGCGGCAACGGCCTTTTCCGCGATGGCGGCATCCATACCCGGCACGGCCACGGTCATGACCGCCGGCTTGGCGGTTTCGGCCGGGGCCGCCGCGGCAAACACAAAGCAGGAAAGAAGCAGGGTCAGGAAACGTTTCATGAGAGTTGGTGTTGATGGTTGGTTTGTGACGACGGTGGACTCAACCGCATTTCCCCCCGGACACAACAACAATATAAGGTTCTCCGCTGCTTTGCGCGGGTATGGCCATGCAAGCGGGGCCCACAGGCGCGCGGAGGAGCTGCGCGCCTGTGCAATCCACTCGGAATAGTGGGGAACCTGATATAACGGCTGCCGCGATGCACGCGGAATGGATTGGCACGGCCGGGATTGCCGTTTGAGTCAGGTCCATGAGCCTGAAAATCGTCGTGCTGGACGGCCACACCCTGAATCCCGGCGACCTTGACTGGGGCGAGCTGGAGGCGCTGGGCGAGTGCGCCGTTTTCGACCGAACCCCGGCGGAGGCGGTTCTGGCACGCGCGGCGGATGCGGAAGCCGTGCTCACCAACAAGTCCCCGCTGGATCGGGGGACTTTGGCCGGGCTCCCGCGCCTGCGCTACATCGGGGTGCTGGCCACGGGCTACAATGTCGTGGACATCGCGGCGGCGCGGGAACGGGGGATCGTCGTCACCAATGTTCCCGACTACAGCACCCGCTCGGTCGCCCAGCACGTCTTCGCGCTGCTGCTCGAACTGACCCAGCGCACCGGCCACCATGCCGATTCCGTCCGGGCGGGGCTCTGGTCGGCCTGTCCCGACTTCTGTTATTGGGACTATCCGCTGATCGAGCTGGACGGCCTGACCATGGGCATCGTCGGCTTTGGCAGGATCGGCCGCGCCACCGCCGCGCTCGCCGCCGCCTTCGGCATGCGGGTGCTGGCGGCCGGTTCCGGGCCCCTTAAGGAACTCCCGCCCCATGCGCGGGCCGTGAATTTGGAGGCCTTGTTGGCCGAAAGCGACGTGGTGAGCCTGCACTGCCCGCTGACCCCCGCGACCACGGGCCTCATCGACGCCCGGCGGCTGGCCCTCATGAAGCCGACCGCCTACCTGATCAACACCGGGCGCGGGCCGCTCGTCAACGAGGCCGACCTTGCGGACGCCCTGAACTCGGGCCGCATCGCCGGCGCCGGGCTCGACGTGCTGGCCAAGGAGCCTCCGCCGGCCGACTGCCCGCTCCTCACCGCGCGGAATTGCATCATCACCCCGCACATCGCATGGGCGACCCGCGCCGCCCGGGCGCGCCTGATGCGGGCGGTCGTCGCCAACCTGCGCGCCTACCTGGCCGGCTGCCCGGTCAATGTGGTCACCTGAAACCCGGCCGGCCGCGTTTCCGCCTACTCCAGCCAGACGTGCTTGAGCGGGTGCCAGTCGAGCAGGTTGGCGTGCCAGCCGCGCACGGCGGGGTCGATGAGATAGACGGTGACGTAGTGGTAGAGCGGGATGATGACCTGCTGCTCGATGAGGCGACGCTCGGCGGCGGCGTAAAGGCGCATGCGCTCGGCGGGGTCCGGCGCCGCGCGGGCGGCGGCCATGAGGGCGTCGTATGCGGGATCGCTCCAGCCCGCCCAGTTGTTCGGGTTGCCGCTGGTCCACAGGTCGAGGAAGGTGGACGGCTCGAGGTAGTCCCCGATCCAGACGGCGCGGGCCAGTTGGAACTCGCCGCTGGTGCGCCGATCGAGGTAGCTGCGCCACTCCATGTTGACAAGCTGGACATCGACCCCGAGCTCCCGCCGCCACATGGCCTGGAGCGCCTCGGCGATCTGGCGGTGGCTTTCGGATGTGTTGAACAAATACTCGAGCCGCGGCAGGCCGCGCCCGCCGGGGAATCCGGCCTCGGCCAGGAGGGCCCGTGCGGCGGCGGGGTCGTGGACCGGGGCAATGCCGGCGTCATAACCGGGCATGGCCGGGGGCACGAACCCGCCGGCCGGGGCCTGCCCGGCGCCGAGCAGGCGCTCCGTGACCGCCGCGCGGTCGACCGCGAGGGAGAGGGCGCGGCGCACCCGCGGGTCGGCCAGGGGCCCCGACCGCAGGTTCGGCAGAATGTAGTAGGTTCCCAAGTACGGATCGATCCGCAGCGGCGGCGATCCGGCGCGCCGGTAGGCGGCCACGCGCGCCGGCGGCAGGGCGTCGGTCACGTGCAGTTGGCCGGACAGGAAGGCGCGCTCCTCGGCGGCGGGCTCGTCGATGGCATGGAAGCGCACCGCCTGCAGCCGCACGGCGGCGGCGTCCCAGTACAGCGGGTTGCGGCGCGCCTCGACGTATTGGCGCGGCCGCCACGCGGACAGCACGAAGGGCCCGTTGCCGACGAACGACTCCGGCCGGGTCCACGGGCCGGCACGGTCGCCGGCGGCGGTTCCCTCCCCGAGCCGGTGGGAGGGGACCGGGTACCAGACCGGATGCAGCAGCAGGCTGAGGAAATGCGGCGCCGGCCCGGCAAGGGTCACCTCGAGGCGGCGCTCGTCGAGGGCGCGCACGCCCACGCCGGCGAAGTCCGCCGTCTCGCCGCGGTTGAAGGCGGCGGCCCCGGCGATCACATGCAGCAGGACGGCGTTGGGCGCGGCTTGGGCCGGGCTGAGGGCGCGCCTCCAGCCGGCGACGAAATCGCGGGCCGTCACCGGGGCGCCGTCGGACCAGCGCGCGGAGTCGCGAATAGTAAATACATACCGCAGGCCGTCGGCGGACACGGACCATGACTCGGCGGCGGCGGGCAGCGGCTCGAGGGTTTCCGGGTGGGGGCCGACCAGCCCCTCGAACAGGGCCATCTGGATGTTGAGCTCCGGCGTGCCGGTGGTCACGTGCGGGTCGAGCGCCTGCGGCTCCGGGCCGTTGCCCAGCAGGAGCATTCCATCGCGCCTGGCCAGCTCGACCGGCCGCTCGCGCGCGCAGCCGCCGGCCAGCGCCAGCACCGCAAGCAGCCAGAACCAAGGCGTCGCGGAACAGATTTTGGTGGCTGGACTCACCCCGTGAGACCCTGTGGGTCGTGTTCGTCCATTTGGGTGTCGCCCCCCCGCCCTACTCGCCTTGGGCCAGCGAGTAGGCGCGCTCACCGTCGAAGGTGTAGAGGTGCTCGGTCTTGATGAAGTCGAAGCCGGCGTTGGCCACGCGCAGCATCAGGCTGGAAATCTGGCTGTGGGTACAGCCGGCCGCCGGGTCGACGGCCATGAACCGGCAGCGCCAGTGGTCGGTGCAGAAGGTCTCCCCGAGCCCGCCGGGATAAACCTTGACGCCGCGGTTGGTGATGAGCTTGAGGGCCAGGCCGTCGCCGTCCAGCGCCTGCAGGCGCTTCCCGATCACCTCCGGATCGCGGCCGGCCTCGTCCCAATCGATGAACACGTCGATGCCGACCAGCACCTTTTTGCGCGGCGGATGCTGCGGCAGCTCGATGTGGATGCCCTTGTTCTGGAAGGCGGCCGGGCGCAGGGTGGCCGGCACCTGGCCGAGCCGATCGATGACGGCGTCGGCAAATTCCCGCGTGCCCACCCGGCGTGCCGAAATCCCCTCCTTGAAAATGTCGCCCGTGTGGATGCCATCCTCGAGGGTCTTCAGCCAGGCGTTGCGGATGCGGGCGGCCACGTCGCCCTGGTCGAGATGCACCAGCATCATGGTGGCGGCGTTGAGCAGGCCGGACGGATTGGCAATGTTTTTGCCGGCGATGTCGGGGGCCGAACCGTGCACCGCCTCGAACATGGCCGCGTCAAACCCGATGTTGGCCGAGCCGGCCAGCCCGACCGAGCCGGCCACCAGCGCGGCGATGTCGCTGACGATATCCCCGTACAGATTGAGGGTGACGATCACATCCAGCTCCTCGGGATGCGCGGCCACCAGCGCCGCGCCGATGTCGATGATGCGGTGCTCGGTCTGGATGTCCGCGTACTGGGGCTCCCGCGCGGTCTGCTCGAAGACCCGCTGGAACAGGCCGTCGGTGTGCTTCATGATGTTGGACTTGGTCAGGCAGGTGACCTTCCGGCGCCCGTAGGCGCGGGCATACTCCATCGCGTAGCGGCAGATGGCCTCGCAACCGGGTCGGCTCACCAGCTTGAGCGTCTGCACGACCTCGTCGGTCTGCTGGTGCTCGATCCCCGCGTACAGGTCCTCCTCGTTCTCGCGGATGATCACGAGGTCGATGTTGGGAAAATTGGTCGGCACATACGGCGCGTAAGCCCGGCAGGGGCGGACGTTGGCGAACAGGCGCAGGCTTTTGCGCACCGTGACGTTGAGGCTCTTGTAGCCGCCGCCGAGCGGCGTGGTGATCGGCGCCTTGAGGAAGATACGGTTGCGCAGGAGGGTCTTCCAATCCGCCGGGCTGATGCCGGAGGTGTGGCCGGCAAGATACTGCTTCTCCCCGATCTCGACCTCGTCATAGTCGAGCCGGGCGCCGGCCGCCTTGAGGACGCGCAGGGTGGCGTCCATGATCTCCGGCCCGATCCCATCGCCGCGGGCGATCGTGATGCGCGTGTTCTGCGTCATGCGGCCAGTTAATTCGGCAAGCCCCACCGGCAGGTAAAGCCAAATCCCCGCCCCAGAACCGAAATCGCTGCGGGCCCTGAAGCAAACGGGTGGCTGTATCGCGCACAACGGCCGCGCCGCCACCGGCAAGCGGTCGCGCGGTCGGCCCGGCGGCTTCGTGAGAGATTTGCCTTGCCGGGCGCCGACTGGGGTCTTTCATCCATTGGGGATGTCCCATTTGCCGGAACTGACGCGGCGCCTGCGCAACGGCTTCGACCTGCCGGAAGAGGCCTGTGCGGCGGCGGCCATGGCGTTGACCGAGGCGGCAGTGCCCGCCGCCGAAAAACTCGATTTTCTGGAGGCATTGCACGACAAGGGGGAGACCGCCGACGAAGTGGCGGCCTTTGCCCGTGTCTTCCGGGGGCTGGCGCTGGACCCTCAACTGGGCGACGTCGCTGTGGCTGCGCTCGACGTGGTGGGCACCGGCGGCACCGGCACGCGGGGCTTCAACATCTCCTCGGTGGCGGCTCTCATTCTGGCCGCGGCGGGCGTCACGGTCCTCAAGCACGGCAACCGGGCGATCACCTCGCAAAGCGGCTCGGCCGATTTTCTCTCCCAGCTGGGCATCCGTATGGACACGGACCCCGCCCGGCTGCGGCGGGCCGCCGAGGAACTCCATTTCTGTTTCTTTTTCGCCCCGGCGTTCCATCCGGCCTTCAAGGAGATCGCGCCGGTGCGCAAGGAATTGGCGGCGCGGGGCAAGCGCAGCATTTTCAACATCCTTGGGCCGCTGATCAATCCGGCCCGGCCCGCCCACCAGTTGCTCGGAGTGATGTCCCCGAAGTGGGTCGCGCCGCTGGCCGAAGCGCTCACCCGGCTGGGGCTGCGGCGCGGGCTGGCCGTTTGCTGTGAACTGGCTGCCGGCGGGTTCATGGATGAGCTGACAAGCGCGCACGGCCGCAACCATGTGGCCCCGGTCGGCGGGATGGCGGCCGACGGCTTCGGGTGGCAGGCGCTCGATTGGGGGTTCACACCGTGCGGTGCCGAAGAGCTGCGGGGCGGCACAGCCGCGGAAAACAGCGCGCTCCTCGAGGACATCCTCAATGGGGCCGGCCGGCCGGGGCTGGTTGACACCCTCGTCATGAACGCGGCCGCCGGACTCCTGATTGTCGACAAGGTGGACACGCCGGCCGAGGGCTGCGCGCTGGCCCGCGAGGTTTTATTGGGCGGCGCCCTTCGCGCATGGCTGGACAGAGCGCGGGCCTTTTACGCGGAAACAAGTCCGGCCGAATGAGGTATTTCGGTACAGACGGCATCCGCGACCGGGTCAAAGGCCCCCTGCTGGAGCCGGCATTTGTGTACCGGCTCGGACGCGCCATCGGCCGCTGGATACAGGAACAGCCGCCGGTCTCCCCCTCGCGCCACGCGGTGATCGGACGCGACACGCGGGCCTCCGCCGGCTATCTGTTTCTTGCCTTGGCGCGGGGGCTTGACCGGGAAGGCATCCGCATCTTCGACGCCGGCGTCTGCCCCACACCCGCCGTGGCCGAAGCCGTGCGCGCCCTGATGCTGGACTGCGGGATCGTCATCACCGCCTCCCACAATCCCGCCAGCGACAACGGCATCAAGCTGTTCGGTTCGGAGGGAGGCAAGTTGCGCGAGAGCGAGGAGGCGCGCATCGAGGAGCTGCTGGACGGGCTGCCGCAGGAGGAAGAGGACATCGCGCACACGCCGCCGGTGCGCTATTACGAGGCGCGGCGGCATTACCTCGACGGCTACGCCCGCCTGTTGCCGGAGAATTCCCTGATGGGGATGCGCATCGTGCTGGACTGCGCCAACGGCGCCACCTATCGCACCTCCGGCGAACTGCTCACCCGCTTTGGCGCCCAAGTGATCGAGCTGGGTTGCAACCCGGACGGGGACAATATCAACCGCGGCGTCGGCAGCGAGCACCCGGAAGTGCTGCGCGCGGCGGTTATCCACAACGGGGCCGCGCTCGGCATCGCCCATGACGGCGATGGGGACCGCGTGATCCTGTGCGACCACACCGGCCGCATCGTCGACGGCGATGCGGTGCTGGCGATCCTCGGCCTCGGCTGGGCCGGTCGCGGGGACCTGCCGCAGGACACCGTTGTCGCCACCATCATGAGCAACCTCGGGCTGGACGCCTGCCTGCGCGCGGCGGGCGTGCGGCTGCTGCGGGTCGGTGTCGGCGACCGCCACGTGTACCACGCGATGCGCGAGGGCGGCTACGCGCTGGGCGGCGAATCCAGCGGCCATTTCATCGCCATGCCCTATCTGCCGACCGGCGACGGCTTGCTGGCGGCGTTGCTGGTCCTGCGGGAAATGCAGGCCCGCGCCGCCACGCTGGCCGAGCTGGCGTCCGTGTTCCGCCCCTTTCCCCAGCTGAAGCGGAACCTCGCCGTGCGCCACAAGCCCGCGCTGGACCATCTACCGGCCCTGCAGGAGGAACTGGCGAGGTTGGAGCGCGACCTTGGAGACCGCGGGCGCATCCTGCTGCGCTACTCGGGCACCGAGCCGAAGATTCGCCTGATGGCGGAAGCGGAGGACCCCGCGCGCGCCCAGGCCGCCCTCGAGCGCCTGCATGAGCTGGTCCGCCGCCACCTGCCCGTGGAAAATCCGGACTGACGCGCAGATGCGCGTTGCCAACCCGCGCCGGTGCGTCCCACCCTGTGGGCATGCGGGACCAACCTGCCATACGGCGCTTCATCCAGCACCTTGCCCTCGAGAGCGCCAAGATCATCAATCCGCTGTTCCTGCACCCGAACCTGGTGGTGGAATGGAAGGCCGACCAGACCCCGGTCACCTACGCCGACCGCAAGGCCGAGGAAGTCATGCGCGAACTCATCCGGAAGGAATTTCCCGGTCATGGCATCATCGGCGAGGAATTCGGCGCGGAAAACGCCGCCGCCGAATACACCTGGGTGCTGGACCCGATCGATGGCACCCGCGCCTTCACCGCCGGCTCGCCGCACTTCGGCACGCTGATCTGTCTGCAACAACACGGCCAGCCGCTGTGGGGCGCCATCCATCTGTCCGCCATCGGCAAACTGTTTCTCGGCAACAACCGCGGGTGCTGGTGCAACGACCGGCCGGTGCGCATGCGCACGCCCCCGCCGCTGCCCGAGTGCTTCCTGCTGACCACCGACCCGCGCAGCCCGGCCCGCTATCAGTCCGCCGCCGGCTGGCAGGCGCTGCTCGACGCCACCGGCCAGTTCCGCAGCTGGGGCGACTGCTTCGGCTACACCCTGCTCGCCTCGGGCACCGCCGACATCATGACCGACCCGGTCCTGAACCCTTGGGACATAGCCGCCCTCATTCCCGTCATACGCGGCGCCGGCGGCTGCGCCAGCGACTGGCAGGGGCGCGATCCGGTCGGCGCTTCCAGCATGGTCGCCGCCCACCCCGCCATCCATTCCCAAGTCATCGCACTCCTCAACCCCACCCCTCGCTGTTGGCAGGATCAGCAATAGGGTTTCTCCGCTATTCCGAGTGGCCACAGCCCGGCACACAGGCGTGTAGCGCCTATGAACCGTACCGCACCGGTGACGCGCTCAGCGTGGCGACGAACCCGGATCCAGCGCGGGCGATTTCAGGCGGGGCGGCCCGGCCGCGGCAGGACCCGGTACGCGGTTTCGGGCAGCGCGATCATCCCGGCCGGCAAGTGCCCGGAAAAGGCCATGGTGATGACCGCGGAGCCCCGGCCAAGGATGGCGCCGGGCTGCAGCACGCTGTTGCAGCCGGCCTCGGCCCCGTCGCCGAGGAAGGCCCCGACCTTGCGCAGGCCGGTCGGGTAGCGTTCCCGGCCGATGCGGATGACCACCTCGTCGCGGGCCAGCCGCAGGTTGGCGCAGATCGCCCCGGCGCCAAGGTGCGCGCGGTTGCCGAGGATGCTGTCGCCCACATAATTGTAGTGGGGCGTCTCGACATGCTCAAGCAGCAGGCAGTTCTTGTACTCGCAGGAGTTGCCCAGCACCGAGCCGGCCCCGACAATCACGTTGCCGCGGATGAAGGCGCCCGGGCGGATTTCCACGCCGGGCCCGATCCAGGCCGGACCGTTGAGGGTGGCGTAGGCCGGCAGCCGCACCGTGGGATGCAGAAACACCGGGCCGCTGACCGCCACCCCCCGCGGCACTTCCTCGATGCCGCGCGCCGCGGCGAAGTCGAAGGCTTCGAGCGCTCTGCGGATGGCCGGCAGCCACTCCCACGGGTGCGCGTCGGGATCAAAATGCGCCGCAAACGGCAATCCTTCCGGCCAGTCGAACAACTCGCGCGCCTTCATGCTGCGCAACCTCGCCCATCCAGCCGGGACGGTCAACGGGATTCAGCGTCCGCAAAAAGCCGGTCCAGCGCGGCCATCGCGGCGACGAAGTCCGGGGGCAACGGCGCCTCGAACACGACCTTCCGGCCGGAGTGCGGATGCGTGAAGGCCAACCGGCCGGCGTGCAGCATCACCCGGGGAACATCGACCGGGCCGCGCGCCATCCCCCCGCCGTATAGGCGGTCTCCCAGCAGCGGATGGCCGATGTGGCTGAGGTGTACCCGGATTTGATGGGTGCGGCCGGTGTGGATGCGCACCTCCACCAGTGCGACAGCCCCTCCCCACTGGCGCAACACGGCGTAATCGCTGCGGGCCGGGCGGCCGTCCGTCCGGCAGGCCATGCGCACGCGATGCACCGGGTGGCGCCCGATCGGCTCCTCGATCACCCCTTCGGGCGGTCTCGGAACACCGGCCGTCAGGGCGGTGTAGCATTTCTCGACCCGCCGCTCGGCAAACTGCCGGGCCAGCGAGAGAAAGGCCGCCTCGGTCTTGGCCACCACCAGCAGACCGCTGGTCTCCTTGTCGAGCCGGTGCACGATGCCGGGCCGTTCCGTCGCCCCGCCGCCGCACAGGGCGCCGCGGCAGTGGTGCAACAGGCCGTGGACCAGGGTGTCTTCGCCGGTGCCGGCGCCTGGGTGGACCACCCGCCCCGGTTCCTTGTCGAGCACCAGCAGCGCCTCGTCCTCATGCACGATCGCCAGCGGCATCGGCACGGGCCGCAGCACCGCCGGCCGCGGGGGCGGCAGCGAAAACTGTACCAGGTCACCGGCGTGCAGCTTGTCGTCCTGCACCAGCACGCGGTCCTCGAGCCACACCCGCCCCTCGCGGAACAGCCGCTGCCAGCGCGACCGGCTCAGTTCCGGGCACAGCGCCGCCAGCACCTTGTCGGCCCGGTCGGAGCGGGTTCCCTCGGGGATGACCAGCTGCCGCTCCTCCCCCGGCATGTCCTCCCTGGGAATCATGCCTCATGGGCCGCCGACCCCGCCAGGGCTTCGATTTCGGCGAGTTCCCGGTCGAAGGCCCCGGGCGCGCCGATGGCGTGGCGAAAGCCGTGCGCCGCCAGCTTGCACAGCTCCGGCAGCGTGAACCCCAGCTCCTGGTACAACGCGGTGTATTCCGCGCTCAGCGTGTTGCCGAACGATATCGGGTCGTCGGTGCTGATGGTGCAGGCCAGACCCGCGTCGAACAACTCGCGGATCGGATGGTCCCGCATGCTGGGAACGACCCCCAGCTTGACGTTGCTGATCGGGCACATGTCGAGGATCGCCCCGATCTCGCGCAGGTGCCGCACCAGGCGCGGCGACTCGACCGCGCGCACGCCGTGCTGGATGCGGCGCACGCCCAGCTCCTCGACCACCTGCCAGACAAACTCCGGGCCGGCAAATTCGCCGGCGTGCGCCTTGGTGTGTTTGCCGGCGGCGCGCGCGCGCGCCCACAGGCCGGCGGTCCACGGCTCCAGCGGCGTGGTCTCCGTGCCGTGCAGGTCGAGCCCGTCGAGGTGCTCCCAATTCAGGCTGTCCTCGATGAAGGGCGCGCTGCGCTCCGTGTAGCCGTCGTGATGGATGCCCATGAACACCCGCACCTCGAGGCCGGCCGGCGCCGCCGCCTTGATCGCGGCCGCGACGGCCGCGCCGTCAAGGCCGAGGTATTCCACCATGCCCGAGGCGAAACTGGTCTCGACGTAGCGGACGTTCTCCTCGTCGCGCAGGCGCCTGAACACCCGGGCGGCCGCCTCGTGGTAGCGCTCCGGCGAGGTGAACCAGGCGCAGGCCATCTCCAGCAGCGCTGTCTCGAACGCGGCGAAGCTGGCGAAGCGGTAGTGGTCCTGCCACGACTCCGGAGGCCGGGCGAACCGCCCGGGGTCCAGCGCGTTGAGCAACTCCCACGGCAGCGCCCCCTCCATGTGCAGGTGCGTCTCCGTCTTGGGAAGGCGGCGCAGGAAGGCGCGCAGCCTGCCGTCGGGCTCGTAGGGCATGGTTCAGCGGCCGAGCAGGTGGTCGGGGTTGAGCCGGTGCAGGGACTTCGGCACGAACAGGCCGTCCTTGCGCAGCAGCCTGCCGTCCAGGCGGATTTCCCCGCCGCCGTACTCCTTGCGCTGGATGCAGACGAGGTCCCAGTGCACCTGGGAGCGGTTGCCGTTGTCCGCCTCGCCCTCGTAGGCCTGCCCCGGCGTGAAATGGAAGCTGCCCGCGATCTTCTCGTCGAACAGGGTGTCGCGCATGGGCTCGGTGATGTGCGGGTTGAAGCCGAGGGCGAATTCGCCGATGTAGCGGGCGCCGGGGTCGCTGTCCAGAATGGCCTTGAGGCGGCGGGTGTCGCCGCTGCAGGAGGCCCGGACGATGCGCCCCCGCTCGAACTCGAGGCGCACGTTGTCGAACGAGGTCCCCTGGTACACCGCCGGGGCGTTGAAGGTGACCACGCCCTCCACGCTGTCGCGCACCGGCGCGGTGAACACCTCCCCGTCGGGGATGTTGCGCAAGCCGAGGCACATCACCGCCTTGAGCCCCTTGATCGAGAAACGCAGGTCGGTCCCGGGACCCTTGATCTCGACGCGGTCGGCCTTGTCCAGCAGGGCCTTGAGCGCCTTCTGCCCCGGCTTCATGCGCGCGTAGTCCATGCAGCACACGCGGAAATAGAAGTCCTCGAACGCCTCGGTGCTGCGCAGCGCCTGCTGGGCCATGGCCGGGGTCGGCCAGCGCAGCACCACCCATTTGGTGCGGTTCACCCGCCAGTTCTGCACCGCGCGCATGTGCCGCATGGCCAGCTGCATGCGCGCCGGCGGCACATCCGCGTTTTCGAAGATGTTGTCGGACCCGCGCAGCGCGATGTAGGCGTCCATCCCCTTGATGCGCTCCAGCTCGATGCGGGCCTGGAAGGCGACCTGCTCCTGGGTCGCCCCGAGCAGCAACTCGCGGCTGACCCGCGCGTGGTTGAGCTGGACATGCGGGATGCCGCCGCGGGCGCGCACCGCCCGCACCAGCGCCACCACCATCGGGTCGGGCACATCGTAGGCGTCGATGAGCACCCGCTCCCCCTTGCGGAGCGCGATCGAATAGCCGGTGAGGTTGCGGGCGAGGGTCTGGTAGCGCGGGTCCATCATGCCGGGCAGCGTGGCGCGCGGGGGACGGCTTGGCAAGCCTGCGCCGGATAAAGAGAGACCCGCGGGGGCTTTGCACCGCCCGCGGGCTCCTCGTACTCTCCTCGAACACTCAACTACTCCTAACCCCAAACCATGAAACCAACTACCATGCTCGATTGCCGCGATTGTAGCGGAAGCCGGCCGGCGGCGCCATCGGGAACTCACCTGAAAAACCACGAAGACACACCCGATGCCGCCCCGTCGCCAGGGCACCGGCGGCCGGGCCGCGCCTAATGGCCGCGCCGGATGACCGATCCCTGGAAGTGGATGCTGAAGGAATACACCCGCTTGCGCCGGGTGTGGATGCGGCCGGTCTGCAGGTCGACGCGGTCCGGCACCTCCTCCTGGCGGACGTCCACGGCGGCCCGGTAGCCGCGCTCGGAAAACACGTCGATGAAGATGCCGAGGGCCAGCGGGTCGTCGAAGAGCCCGTCCTCCGAGTTGATGTAGGCGCGACCGGACACCGCGTGGCGCAGGATGATCGGGACGAACTTCTGCTCGATGAGGGCGACGACCTTGGCGAACAGCTCGTGATGGTGGGAGGAATACTGTTCGAGCCGCTGCACCAGCTCCTGCCGGGCGTGCACCCCGATGTCGGTGGCCACCGGAATGCGCGCGACCAGGTCGTGGGTGGACTGGTCCAGCTCGAGCGAGCTCTGGTACTTGAGTTCCGCGACTATGCTGCGCTGCACGTCCTCGATCGACTGCTGCGCGTCGATGAAGTGGTAGTGGAAAATCTCGCGCAGCGAGGCGAGCGACTCGTAGGTGATCTCCTTGAAGGTGCGGTAGCGGTTGCGCGCGGCCTCCACGGTCAGGTCGGTCCGGCGCAGCTCGACGGGCTGACCGGTGCCGGTCGCCTCGACGCGCTTGTTGTGCTCGAGGGCGAGCCGCCCGCGGTGCAGCTGGCGGTTGATCGAGACCGCCTCGTCGACGTACAGCACCACGATGTGGAAGATCGGCTTGGGGAAGCGGGACTCCATGGGTGTGCCCAGGTATTTGGCGCGCAGGGCGTTGAGTTTTTGGTGGAACAGCTTGAGGCACTCGACCTGCACCTTGGTGCGCGGAAACCCGTCCACCACGACACCGGTGCGGTTGTGCGGCTTGAGCAGCTCCTGCAACAGGATGGCCGTCACCTCGCGGTCCCCCACCATGAGCCCGGCGTCCTTGAGCCGCTTTGCCTCCGGGCTGTCCAGCAGCTCGGAAACCACGATCGGCGGCGCGGTCAGGCCGCAGTACTCCATGATGAAGCGGGTCTGGGTGCCTTTGCCGGCGCCCGGCGCTCCGTTCAGCCAGAATATCTCGCGGGGAAAGGTGAGCGCATCCTCGCCGTGCCGCTCGACCAGCTCGTTCCAGACGCTGGTGAAAATCAGCTGGGCGTCCTTGATTTCGAGGTCAAGGTCCCGCCGCGGGGGGTGGCCGGTCGCATGCTCCGTGGGCCCGGTCTGCGTCATGGCCCGAACCTTGGCGGGCCTAACCGACCTTGTCGAGCGTCTGCTGCAGCGCCTGGGCGGAGGACTGCAGGGCCTGCCGTTCCTTGGGCCAGAGGTCCAGTTCCACGTGCCCGAGAACGCCCTCCCGGCCGACGACCGTCGGGACGCTCAGCGACACGCCCTTGATGCCGTAGGCCTTGCCGCGCTGGCTGGAGGACACCGGCAGCAGCTGGCGCTTGTCCAGCACGATGGCGTGCACAACCTCGGCGATGGTGGCGGCCACCGCCCAGCCGGCCCCGCCCTTGCGGCGGATGACCTCGGCGCCGCTGTTGCGCGTGCGCTCGAACAGCTGCTTCTGCAGCTGCGGTGTGAGCGCCGCCATGCCAGCCAGCGGCAGGCCGCCCACGGTCGCCGAGGACCAGATCGGCACCATCGTGTCGCCGTGCTCGCCCAGGATCAGGGCCTTGACCTGCGTCGGCGCAAGCCCCAGCTCGACGGCGATCAGCGAGCGGAAGCGCGCCGTGTCCAGCATGGTGCCGAGGCCGAGCACCTGGTGGGCGGGCACATCCAACTCGCGCACCGCCAGCTCGGTGAGGATGTCCACCGGGTTGGAGACGACGAGAAACTTGGCGCAGGCCAGATGCCCGGCCGCCTTGATGTCCTTCAGAATCCCGCGGAACAGGACCACGTTGCGGTTGATCAGGTCCAGCCGCGACTCGTCCGGCTTGCGGCGCAGCCCCGCCGTGATGACGTAGACATTGGTGTCGCGGGCGCGGCCGTAGTCGCCGGCATAGATGCGCTGGTCGGCCAGCGCGGCGGCGCCGTGCAACAGGTCGAGGGCCTCGCCCTCGGCCAATTCCGCGTTGGCGTCGAGCAGCTGGATTTCCGACACGATGCCCGCGCATTGCAGGGCGAACGCCGCGTTGGAGCCGACGCGCCCCCCTCCCCCGATGATGGTCACTTTCATGGTGCGAAAAAGGAACGGTTCATGACGCCGCGCGGCCGAGTTCGGCCATGATCAGATCGGTGATGTGGCGCACCAAGGCGTCGGCCTCGGCGCGGGACGTGCCGGCGGCGGCCGGAGCGGCACAGGGAGCGGCCGGCACGTTGGCGCAGACGACCCCCGGCCGGAACTCGCTGTTGTCGCACAGCTCGCATTCCTTCCAGCCGGCGCGCACGTCCTCCATGCCGAGGCTCTTGCGCAGCTCGATCAGCTCGCGGGCCTGGGCGGGTGTGATGGTCTTGAGGCTGCCGCCCAACTGCGAGGCGATCCAGATGGTCCGGCAGTAGGCGTCGGTGTTTTCCATCTTCCAATAGGCGTCCTCGATGTGGTCGCCCCAGGTGATGACGCCATGGTTGACCATCAGGATCGCGTGGTGGTCGGCCGCGACCTTGCCGACCGCCTCGGCGTTCGCCGGGGAGCCGGGCGTCTGGTACTCCGCCATGCCGATCTGGCCGAGAAACACCTCCGCCTCGGGAATCATGCAGGTGGGCGGGCGCACGTTGGCGACCGCGAAGGCGGTCGCGTGCGGCGGGTGCGCGTGGCAGGTGGCGCGGGCCTTGGGCTGGTTGCGGTAGATGGCCAAATGGGTCAGGCACTCGCTGGTGCGCTTGTACCGGCCGGCGAGCTGGCGCCCCTCAAAATCGACCAGCGAGATGGTCTCGGGCGTCATGAACCCCTTCGAGATGAGGGTCTGGGTGGTGAGGAAGAGGTTGCGGCCGACGCGCACCACGAGGTTGCCGCCGTTGCCGTCGACGAAATCCCGCTCCCACATGCGGCGGCCGATGTCGCACATGCGCTGCTTGAGCGCCTGGATTTCCGGCGACTCGAAGAATTTCCGGATGGCCTCCGGGGTGTCCGGGTCCTGCCGTTCCTCCCAGCGGAACACATAATCCGGCAGGATCGGCTCGGCGGGCGCGGATGCTGCGGCTGGGGCGCCACGGCCGGCGCCCGTGCGGGCCCTGAGCCAGTCCCGGGCCGCGGGGGTCAGGATGGCGCCTTCCGGCAGCGCGGTCAACGGCTTGCCGGCCGCATGCCATTCCTGCAGGTCCTTCTCGGTGAAGACACGTTTGGCCATGGTTCTACTGCGAAGTTGCGGGGTTCCAGCGCACGCTGTCGAGGATCGCGGCGTTGTAGGCGTCGCACGGCGTGGGCTTGGGGAAGGGGGCGGCCGCCTCCGCGCCGTCCGTGTAGGCCACGAGGTCGCCCTCGCGCGCGCCCAGGCAGTCGTAGATCACCAGGCTGTTGCCTTTGGGCAGGGGGCCGGAGGTCAGCGGCGGGGTGTCCGGCAGGCAGGGCAGACCGAGCAGGAAGCGCCCCCCGGCGAACGCCGGGTCGGCCACGTTCAGGGTGACCCGGCCGATGACGCGCGCCAGCCTCATGCCGGCGCGCCTCCCGCGGGCTGGCCCTCGTCCACGAGGGCGATGGTCATGTAGCGGGCCGGTGAGTACGGATCCCCGACCTTCTCGCGGACGCTGCGGCCGTCGCTGGAGACGACGACGGCCTGGCTCGGCGCGGCGCCGAGGTTGTCCAGGCAGAGGATGGGCGGCCCGTCCGCGCGGCCGCCGGCGCCCAGCGGCTGGCACAGCAGCAGGCGCCAGCCCTTCAGGCTGGGATGCCGGATGGTGCTGGTCGCGCTGCCCACTACCCTGCACAACAACATGGCGGCCGGCTCCTCAAATCATGGACAGGCTGTCCACCATGACGCAGCGGCGCTTGCGCGTGAAGGTGGCGGGGGTGGTGATCCCCTCGCCGGTGGTGGTCGCCACCGAGAAGCTCGGGTAGCCCTCGCCGCCGCTGCCCAGACCGGCCACGCTCGGCCCGTTCTTGACGAACAGCGTCGACTCGAGCGCGCGGGCCATCTTGGTCATGTTGATGACGTTGAGCGAGTGGATCATGGAGGAGTGCTTGTAGCCGTGCTCGGCCTCCTTGGCCAACGCGATGCCCTGGTCGACGGAGTCGACGGGAATCACCGGCAGCATCGGCATCATCTGCTCCTCGATGACGAACGGGTGCCCGGGGTCGGTCTCGGCGAACAGCAGCGGACAGTCGCGCGGCACGTCGAGCCCGGCGATGCCGGCCAGCACCGCGGCGTCGCGCCCGACCAGTTCGCGGTTGACGACCGGATGCGAGCAGCCGCCGCCCTCGCCCGTGAACGTGAAGGCCGCCCGGGTGAGCCGCTCCAACTGGGGCCCGTTGAGGCGGCGCGCGCCGGCCGCCTCGAAGGCCTCGAGAAAGGCCGGGTACACCTGCTTGACGACGAAGACCTCCTTTTCGCCGATGCACAGCAGGTTGTTGTCGTAGCCGCCGCCGAGGACGATGGACTCCGCGGCCTTGCGCAGGTCGGCGGTCTCGTCGACCAGCACGGGCGGATTGCCCGGCCCGGCGCACACGGCACGCTTGCCGGACTTCATGGCCGCCTTGACGATGCCGGGGCCGCCGGTGACGCACAGCAGCCGGACCAGCTCGTTGCGGCAGATCGCGGCGAAGGACTCGAGGGTGGGCGTCTCGATGATGGTCGCGATGTTCTCGATGCCGGTGGCGGCCTTGATGGCGCTGTTGAAGGCGCGGATCGCGGTGACGGCGCACTTGGCCCCGCCGGGGTGGGCGTTGAACACCACCGCGTTGCCGGCGGCCACCATGCTGATGATGTTGCAGGCGATCGTCGGGATCGAGTGGGTCACGGGAGTGACCGCGCCGATCACGCCGAAGGGGCAGTTTTCCTCGAGGGTGATGCCGTGGTCGCCGCTCATGCCGAACGGCGTGAGCCACTCGACGCCCGGCACCTTCTGGATGCCCCGCAGCTTCTCGATCTTGTGCTCGAGCCGGCCGATGCGCGTCTCCTCCAGCTCGAGCTTGCCCCATTCCACGGCATGGTCGCGGCACAGCTGCTTGACCAGCTGGACGATCTGGTGGCGACCGGCAAGGCCGAGCCGGCCGAGGGCCAGATAGGCCTCATGGGCGGCGGCGATGGCCGCGTCGGCCTCGGCGAACACGCCCAGGGCCGGCTTGTTGGCGGCGGGCGGGCGGCGGGCGGGCTCCGCGGCGGGCGGCGTCCCTCCGCCGGCCTGCAGCCGCTGCATCACTTCCTCGACGATCGCGCGTATGTTGGCGGCATCCATTGGCTCGCTACTCCTGTTGCTTGGCCAGGTAGCGGGTCTCCCCGAGCACCTCCACGCGGTCGACGATGCCGACCACGGCGGCGTCCACCGGCAGGCTTTTGAGGCCGCCGGCCATGCGGGCGCTGCTGCCCTGGCAGAACAGCACCCAGTCGCCCTTGCCGGCGCCGAGCGGGTCGACCGCCACGACGGTGTTCTGGCCGGGCCGGAACCGGGAGGGGTCGGCCTCATCGACCAGCTGGGGGCGCAGCAGCAGGAGCTTGTGCCCCGTCATGGTGGCGTCCTTGCGGGTGGCGACGACCGAACCGATTACCTGGGCGAGGAACATCGGGGGAATCCGGTTATTTCTTGGCGCGGGGCTCCTGGGGCAGGATCGAGAGCACCTCGTCCGCCGGCCGCGGAATCACCTGCACGCTGATCACCTCGCCGATCGCCCCGGCCGCCTGCGCGCCGGCCTCGACCGCGGCCTTCACCGCGGCGACATCGCCGGTCACGCTGGCCGTGACCAAGGCGTTGCCGACCTGTTGCATCGGGCCGACCAACTCGACGTTCGCCGCCTTCAGCATGGCGTCGACGCCCAGCACGAGGGCCACCAGTCCGCGCGTTTCCAATAGTCCGATTGCTTTGCTTGCCATATGTGGTTTCCTGTTAGGTTGAAAGGTTGTGCCGCTTGGCGGGCGCCGCGGGCTGCTGCAGGCGCCGCCATGTCTCGCGCGCGACCACCCACTCCTCGTTGGCGGGAATGACGAGGATGCGGACCCGGCTGCCCGGGGCGGTGAGCTCGCACTCGCCGGCGGCCTCCTCGTTGCGCCGTTCATCCAGCCGGAGGCCGAATTCCTCAAGGCCGGCGCACGCGGCCGCCCGCACTTCCGGGCGGTTCTCGCCGATGCCGGCGGTAAAGACGACGGCCTCGAGCCCGCCCATCGCGAAGGCGAGCGCGCCAAGCCAGTGGCGGATGGAGGCCGCGAGAAACTCCAGCGCCAGGCGGGCCCGATTGTTGCCGGCCGCCGCGGCGGCGGCGATGTCGCGCACGTCGTTGCTGACGCCGCTGAGGCCGAGCAGGCCCGACTCCCGGTTGAGCGCCTCAAGGACCTGCTCCAGGCTGAGACCGAGTTCCTTCATGGCCATCGGGATGGCCATGGCGTCAAGGTCCCCCACCCGGTTGTTCTGCGGCAGGCCGCTCTGGGGCGACAGGCCCATGCTGGTGCCGATGGCGATGCCGTTGCGGATGCCGGTGACGGAACTGCTGCCACCCAAGTGGCAGGAAACCACCCGCAGCGGCGGTCCTGGCGGTTCCGCCCCGGGCCCTTCAACGTAGAGCCGGCGCACGCGCTCCGCGATGTCCGCGCGCCCCAGCAGCTCGGCGCTGCGCTCGGCGATGTGCTTGTGGCTGGCGCCGTGAAAACCGTAGCGGCGGATGCCCGCGGCATACCACTCCTCAGGCACGGCGTAGCGCCGGGCCGGCTCCGGCAGCCACTGGTAAAAACTGGTCTCGAACAGGGCCACCAACCGCGCCCGGGTCAGCCGCCGGAATTGCCGGATGCCCGCCGCGTAGGCGGGATTGTGCGCCGGCGCGATCTGCCGGAGCCCCTCGAGGGCCTCCAGCACCGCATCGTCCGCCTCCACGCACCCGGACAGGTTTTTTCCCAGCACCGTCTTGAACCCGACCGCGTCCAGCGCGTCCGCATCGCGCAGGTGCCCCTCGCGGATCAGGCGCTGCAGCGCGTCGGCGATCACCGCGCCGAAATCGGTGACGCGCTCGTATCCGCCTTTCGCGACAAGACGCCCCCCCGCCGCGTCCATCTCGAAGAGGCGGTACTTGAACGAGGTCGAGCCGAGGTTGGCGACCAGGATGTTCACGCTGCGCGGCGCCGCCGGACGCCCCTCAGATGGCCTTGTTGAGCCGCCCCAGATCGTCGTGCGGGCGCGCGATCACCTGCACGGCGACCACCTCGCCCACCGCGTTGGCGGCCTGGGCGCCGGCCTCGACGGCCGCCTTGACCGCCGCCACGTCGCCGCGGAAAAAGGCGGTCACCAGCCCGCTGCCGATCTTCTCCCAGCCGGTCACGGTGACATCCGCGGCCTTGAGCGCCGCGTCCGTCGCCTCGAACAGGGTGATCAGGCCCTTTGTCTCGATCATTCCCAGTGCTTGTGCAGCCATGGTCGTGTTCCTCTCTGTGCGTTATACGTTGAAGGATTTGAGCAGGTCCGGGTGCGGCCGCGCGATGACGTGCGCGGCCATCAGTTCCCCCGCCTTCTTGGCCGCGTCGGCGCCGGCATCGACCGCCGCCTTCACGCTGCCCACGTCGCCCTTGACGAGCACCGTGACCAGGCCGCCGCCGATCTGCACCGTCTTGACCAGGGACACGCTGGCGGCCTTGACCGCGGCGTCGCTGGCCTCCACCGCGCCCGTGAAGCCCTTGGTCTCGATCAGTCCGAGTGATTCATTCATGATGTGTGCCTTGTGTTGTGGGTTGATGGTAAAGGCCTCAGCGCAGCAGTTCGACCGGCGTGTCCGGGCCCAGCCCGCAGGCGTTGCCCTCGTCCGTGTCGATGTGCACCTCCAGTTTGAAGCTCGGGTCCACCCGCGCCAGAATCCGGTCAAAGGTCAGCGCCAGCTCGCCGCCGACGCGCAACCGCATCAGGTCGCCGGTCTTGACGCCGTAAAAAGCCGCATCCTCCGGGCTGAGGTGGACGTGCGGGGCGGCCCGGATCACCCCTTCCGCCATCTGGAAAAACCCGTGCGGCCCCATCAGCATGCAGCCCGGCGTCCCCTTGATGTCGCCCGACAGCCGCACCGGCACCTTGAACCCCAGCGCGATCGCATCCGTCAAGGCCAGCTCCACCTGGTTGAGCGACCGGCACGGGCCGAGAATGCGCAGGTTGGAAATCACCCGGCTGCGCGGCCCCACCAGCGTGACCGTCTCCTTCGCCGCAAACTGCCCCTCCTGGTACAGCCACTTCATCGGCGTCAGCTGGTGGCCCGGACCGAACAGCCGCTCCACCGCTTCCTGCGTCAGGTGGCAGTGCCGCGCGCTCACATTCACCACCAGCGGATGGGGCGGCCGCGCCGCCGCCGCAATCCCCAGCCGCCGGTACACGGCTTCGGCTACCAGTTGCTCGACCAGGGCGCGGGATGGCAGGCTCATGCGGGCGCGGAACGGGGAGTTTGGGTGAAAGAAATTGAAGCAAATCGTTCAAAATCTTTCAGGGGTGTCAAGGCTGATGTGGGGCAGTGTGGGCGGGTCAGCGGAGGGTTTCAAGCGGATCCGGTGCGAGGACGAGGCGGAAGCCGATGGTGTCGCGGCGGACGGAGGGGGATACCCCCTCGCGGGCGGCGGAGCGGGTGCGTTCGGCGCCGTCCTGCCAACTGCCGCCGCGCACGGTGTGGCCGCGGCCGCGGGCGGAATTGACGGGATGGTGGCGGACGCCGCCGGGGTGCCGGTCCCAATACTGGTCGAGGGTCCATTCGGCGAGGTTGCCGTGAACGTCATACAGCCCCCACGGGTTGGGTGGGAAGGAACCGGCGGGCAGGGTGCCGTAGCGTTCGGCGGCGAGCCGGGGGGGTGCTTCGGCGCGGTACGCGCCGAGGAAATTGCCCTGTTCGGGGGTGGCGGTGGTCCCGAAGGAAAACGGCGTGTCGGTGCCGGCGCGGGCGGCGTATTCCCATTCGGCCTCGGTGGGGAGCCGATAGGAATAGCCCGGGGGCAGGCGCCCCGCCCGCTGCTCGAACTGGTTGAGGCGGCGGCAAAACTCGCCGGCCATTTCCCAGGACACGGAATCGACGGGCAGGTCATCGCCTTTGAACTGGCTGGGATTGTCGCCCATGATGCGGGCGTAGACGGCCTGGGTGACCTCCTTGGCGCCGATCCAGAAGCCGTCGCTGAACCGGACGGTGGTGCGGGCGTCCTCGTTGGGCAGGCGGCGGTGTTCGGTCACGGGGCTGCCCATGACAAAGGTGCCCGGCTGAATCCAGACCATGGGCAGGTCGAAATAGGGCGGCTGCCACGGCTCCCCAAAGACGGGACCGGGGAGGGGCTTGAGCGGCACTTCCCACACGAGGGCGGCGTTCGGCTCGGCGACGAAGTGCTTTATCACCGTCATGAAATCGCGCACGCTGACCTCCACTTTGGCCGGTCCGTCGGCCGGGACGAGGAGGTCGCCCTCGGGCGTGAGGGTCGTTTCGCGGTCGTTGACGGTGAACCGGGCGGGATTGGGGACCCCGATCTGCAGGCGCACGCGGGCCGGCCGGGGCTCCAGCGTCAGGGTCACTTCGGTGAGGCCGCCGTCGAGCACTTCGACCGTGCGGCTGAACGGAAAGAAATCGGGATGTTCGAGCGTGATGTGGTGGGGACCGGTGAGCAACTCGAGCTGTTGCCGGGGCTGGACCGGCACAGGTTTGCCGTCGACATGGAGGACCAGTTGCTCCGGCGGCGGAACGTGCGGCCGGGCCAAATCCAGCTGCAAATTCAGCCAGCCGAGGCGGGGTTCAAGCGGCCCCGTGTCAACGGTGATGGCTTGGCCCCGCCCGAAGGCGAGCTCCTGGAGATAGGGACGGTAGCCTTGCTTCTCGACCCGCAACTGGAACGGGTATCCGCTCGCCACGCCCTCGTAGCGCAACGGCGTGACGCCGATGAGCGTTTGGTCCAGGTACACCGCGGCGCCGGGCGGCTCGGAAAGGACCTCGAGCCGGGTTGGCCGGGCCTCCTGAACCAGTTGGACAATGGGCGTGCCGCGCTCCAGCACCACGGGGGCCGGCCGCGCCGGCAGGAACCAGGGATGCAGCCCCACCAGGCGGTGGGTGCCCCGCAGCAACCGGTTTTCCACCAACAATCCCTCGGGCTCCTCGATGCGCCCCAGGTACAACAGCAGCCCGGGGCCTTCCTCCACATGCACTTCGGTGCCCGGCTCGCCCTTCACGCGCACGCTGACAAAATGCGGCTCCAACCTGACCTGTCGGACCACCCGTTCACGCGCCGACAACTCCACCGTGAACGAGACGGGCTGACGCCGCGGCGCGGTCACCTCAACCTGGTAGACGCCCTTGGCGCCGTGCAACAACAGCGGCTGTCCGCGCACCTGGAAGCGGCCGCTCTCGGGTCCGCTGATGCGCACCTGCGCCGCCGGCGCCTTGATTTCCAGGATCAGGTTGGCCTGAGCGGGTTCCCGCGCCAGCCGGATGGGGCGGCTGTCCTCCTGTCCCTCATCGGTGAACAGGATGTTGAGGAACAAGGAAGCCGCCCCGACCGCCAGCACACCGGCCAGCCCCAGGATTATCAGACGCAACAGCATCAGGGCGCGCAGCCCAAGGCGCCGTTCGAGGGCCGAGGGCAGCGGCACCCGGCTGAGGGTGCGCCGCGCCCGCACCGGCTTGAGGCCGGGCTCCCGGTCCAACTCCTCGAGGTGCTCAAGGTCGTGCAAAAAGGCGCGGTAGTTGGGGAAGCGGTCCACCGGGCGCGGCTCGAGGCAGCGGCTGAACACTCTTTCCCACCCCTCCCCCAGCCCTTTGCGGGTCTTGCTGGGCAGCGACCAGCGGCGCTCCGGCTGCCGGCCCGTCAACATGAAGTAGGCGCACATGCCGAGGCCGTAGAAGTCGCTGCGCGGGTCCGGCGTCTTGAAATTGCGGATTTCCGGGCTCAGCGTCTCGAGCACCGAGAAGCCCTTGTGCTGGTCGGCGACGATGGGGATGACCGCCCCGCTGACAAAGCGCTCGAACGCCTCATACTGGATCGACTGGAACAGCCCCACCCCGGCGACGCGCATCCGCCCGTCGGCGCCCAAAAACAGGAAGTCGGGGGTCAGGAAGTAGTGCCCCTGGTCGAGTTTGACGGCCTCGGCCAGCCCCTTGCCCAGCGCGGCGAGCCACTCGCGCACCTGCTGCTCGGGCACGGTTCCGGCCGCTTCGGAGACGACCTGGCCCAGACTGCGGTAATTGCCTTCCGGATACTGCACGACCAGGTTGCCGGCGTGGCGGAACAGGTTGCGGGGCACAAGGACGGTCCCGGCCGGCAGCCGGGATTGCCGTTCCACCATTTCGCGGTAGCGCTGGTGGAAGCGCCCGTCGACCCGCAGCAGGGCCTCGGGCAGGATGTGCAGCAGGGCGGTCTCGTGGGTCACCCGGTCGGTGGCCATGTAGAAGTTGCCGAGGATGCCCGCCGAGACCAGCTCCCGCAGCAGGAACGGCCCGACCGTGTCCCCCGCCTTGGGCAGTTGGATGTATTCCGCCAGCATCGCCGATCAGGATTTGCCCGCCTTGGGCGTGTCCAGGCGGACGGGAAACGGCCCCGAGGCGCTGCCGCTGTAAAGGGTGAGGTGCGGGAACGGGATTTCGATGCCTTCGCGGTCGAACCGCTCCTTGATCTCCCGCATGATGCTGTTGCGCAGCTTGAGAAAATTCCCCTTCTCGAACCACAGGCCGAAGCGGAACTGCAGGGCGCTCTCGCCGAACGAGTCGAACAGGATCAGCGGGGCCGGATCGTCGAGCACGAACGGGTTGGCGCGGGCCAACTCGCGCAGGACCTCGAGCACGCGGCCGACGTTCTCCTTGTAGGCCACGCCGATCTGCAGGTCCATGCGCCGGATCGGATAGCGCGTGATGTTGGTCATGGGGTTCTTCAGCACGTTCTCGTTGGGGATGCGCACGAACAGGTTGTCGAGGGTGCGGATTTTGACCGACAGCAGGTCGATGGACTCGACCACCCCGAGGGTCTCGCCGATGCGCACCAGGTCGCCGATCTGGAACGGCTTCTCCCCGATCAGGAACAGGCCGCTGATGAGGTTGCTGAGGCTGGTCTGGGCGGCGAAGCCGATGGCGACGGTGGCGATCCCGGCGGTGGCCAGCAGGTGCGTCAGCTGAAACCCCAGTTCCGCCATGACGGACAGCAGGATGATGGCGCTTCCGCCGTAGAAAATGAGCTTGCGCACCAGCACGGCGTAATGGAGGGACTGGCTTTTGCGCAGCAGCCGTCCAGCGGTGAAGGAGAGGCTGTAAAGGATCGCCGAGCCGGCCAGGATGAGAAACAGGATGCGGGCCAGCCGGGCCATTTCGGGGCTGTTCCACAACAGGTGCCAGTCAAGGGTCAGCAGCATGGCGGGGAGAGGGGGTTAGCGGGCGAAAATGACATCCCCGGAAAAGCTGGGGCTGAACGTGAGGCGGCTGAGGCCGCGCTCCTCGCGCTTGAGCGGGGCGGCGATCCGGGACAGGTTGGGCTCGCCTTCCGGCGGGTCGGCGATGTAGCGGACCGAAGTGCCGCGGAACGCGCCCTCGTGCTGGATGCGCACCCGGCCGCCCCACAGGTGGACCGCACCGCAGTAGAGCGTGAGGTATTCGGGGCGCAGGCACAGCTTCTCGAAGTTGAGGACTTCGCCGGAGCGGTTCTGGATTTCGAGCGGGCAGACGATCAGGTGCGGGAAGGGCTCCACCTCCGGCAGCGCCTGCCGCGCCGGAGCGGGCAGCGAGTAGCAAAACTCGCCCGCCACGGCGGGGCCAAACCACGTGTCCGACATGCGCAAGGAGGGCACCCGGCCCAGCACCACCTCGCGCTTGCCGGCGACCAGGATAATCTCCACCACCACCGGCACGGAGGCGAAAAACAGCCCGGCTTCGCCGTCCGGGATGAGCAAGGGATGCTCGGGCTTGGCCACGACCGGCCGGTCGGGAACCGTCGGCTGCAGGCGGAACTCGCGCGGCGCCTCGGCAAACAGCGCCGAGGTCCATTCCAGCCCGCCGGGAACGACGTCGTCGGGCACCTGCGCGATGTCCATCACCTCGTTGCACTCACCGTGCTCGCAGGCCCACCCCCATTCCTGGTCGGCCCGTGCCAGCCACAACCGCAGCGGCCCCAGGCGCACCAGCGTCACCCGGTCGTCCCCGATGCGCCGCGCTGTCCAGAACTGCTGCAGGCTCCTCATGGACGGTGGCTCAACAGCTCGAGGATTCGCTGGAAGATGGTGTCGACCGCGGCCAGCTTGCCCCTGCCCTCATAGCCGCAGGCCAGCATGCCCTCATCGGTCTCCAAAAGGTGGTGCCCGCGCTCCTCCAGCAGCCGCAGGTTCTCCTGGGTGGCCGGGTGCGCCAGCATCTTGCTGTTCATGGCCGGCGCCAGCAGCACCGGCGCCCGCGTGGCCAGGTACAGGGTGCACAGCAGGTTGGGCGCCAGCCCGTGGGCGAAGCAGGCCAGGGTGTGGGCGGTGGCCGGGGCCACCACCAGCAGGTCCGCCTTGTCCGCCAATTCGATGTGGTGCGGCTGCCAGTGCAGGCCGGGCTCCCACATGTCCACCCAAACCGGCCGGCGGCTCAGCGTCTGCAGGGTCACCGGCGCCACGATGCGGGTGGCCGCCTCCGTCATGACCACATGCACCGCCGCCCCCGCCTTGACCAGCTGGCTGGTCAGGTCCGCCGCCTTGTAGGCGGCAATCGAGCCGGTCACCCCCAGCACGATGGTTTTGCCCGCGAGCGCCTGCGGTGACGAGGGATTCTCCACCATGCCCGCCACGTAAACGGTTTTCAGCCCGGCTGGAAACATAATTTTATGGCGGCCGCGCCGAACCGCCCCAATCCTTGACACTGCCGGCCCGCGGCCTGAAGCTGCCGGTTTACGCTGATGCAAAAGCACCCGATCACCAAGTACGTCCCCTACCCGCTGGTCCACCTGCCGGACCGCACATGGCCGGACAAACGCATCGAGCGGGCGCCCATCTGGTGCTCGGTGGACTTGCGCGACGGCAACCAGGCGCTGCCCATCCCGATGACCGTCGAGGAAAAGACCGAGTTGTTCCTGCACCTGGTGGAGATCGGCTTCAAGGAGATCGAGGTCGGCTTTCCCAGCGCCTCGGAGACCGAGTACCGGTTCCTGCGCAAGCTGATCGAGGAAAACCTGATTCCAGAGGACGTCACCATCCAATGTCTGGTGCAGTGCCGCGAGCACCTGATCCGGCGCACCTTCGAGGCGATCGACGGCGCCCGCTGCGCCATCGTTCATTTCTACAACAGCACCAATCCGCTGCAGCGGCGCGTGACCTTCGGCCTCGGCAAGGAGGAGATCAAGGCGATCGCCGTGCACGCCGCCGAATTGTGCCGCGAGCTTGCGCGGCACAGTTCCTGCCGCAAGGTGCGTTTCCAATATTCGCCGGAAAGCTTTTCCGACACGGAGCTGGATTTCTCACTGGAGGTCTGCGAGGCGGTCAAGGCGGTGCTCCAGCCGACCCCTCGGGACAAGCTGATCCTCAACCTGCCCGCCACGGTCGAGCTGTTCACGCCCAACGTGCATGCCGACCAGATCGAGTGGTTCTGCCGTCACATCTCGGACCGTGACGCGGTCATCATCAGCCTGCACACCCACAATGACCGCGGCACCGGCGTGGCCGCCACGGAACTCGGCCTGATGGCCGGGGCCGACCGCGTCGAGGGCACCCTGTTCGGCAACGGGGAGCGGACCGGCAATCTGGACATCGTCACGGTCGCCCTCAACATGTACACCCAGGGGGTCGACCCGCAGCTCGACTTCAGCAACCTGCCGCGCACCCGGGCCATATACGAGCGCACCACGCACATGACCGTGCACGACCGCCACCCCTACGCCGGCGACCTCGTGTTCACGGCCTTCAGCGGCTCCCACCAGGACGCCATCAAGAAGGGCATGGACGCCCGCAGGCGCTCCGGCTCGCCGCTGTGGCAGGTCCCGTACCTGCCGATCGACTGCGCGGACATCGGCCGCACCTACCAGGCCATCATCCGCATCAACAGCCAGAGCGGCAAGGGCGGGGTCGCCTATGTCATGGAGCGGTCCTACGGCATCGAGATGCCCAAGGGGATGCATCCGGAATTCGGCGCCTTGGTCACCGCCCTCGCCGACGACCAGTGCGCCGAGCTCACCAGCCTGCAAATCTGGGAAACCTTCCAGCGGGAGTACCTCAACCGCAACCAGCCGTTGCGGCTGCTTGACTATGAGGTCACCCACAAGCCGCAGGACCTCCACCGCGTCCACATGACCGCGAAGATCGAGTACGCCGGCGAGCCGCGCACCCTGCAGGGCTCCGGCAACGGACCGATCGCCGCGTTCGTCAACGCGCTCGACCGGGCCGGGCTGAAGGATTTCAACCTGCTCGATTATGCCCAGCACGCGCTGACGCGCGGCAGCTCGCTTGTCGCCGTCAGCTTCGTCGAAATCCAGCGCGCCGGCGACAAGGCGCGCTTCTGGGGCGCCAGCATCGATTCCAACGTGGAAATGGGCGGCCTGCTCGCGCTGGTGAGCGCCTACAACCGCGCCCGCCCCTCACCGGCGGGACAATAGGCGGCGGCCGAGGCTTTGCAGCAGGTAGACGGCGCCGGCGACCAGGATGATGGCCGGCCCGGCCGGCCAGTCCGCCGCAAACCCGAGCAGCAGGCCGGCGGCGACGAACGCAAGGGTCAGCAGGCTGGCCAGCGCCATCATGGCGGCGAGCGAGCGGCTGCGCTGCCCGGCGATGGCGGCGGGAATCGTGAGCAGGGCGACCACCAGCACCACCCCGACGACGGAGACCAGCAGCACCACCGTGCCGGCCACCAGGCACAGCAGCAGCGTGTAGTACCAGCCGGTGCGCAGCCCGCGCAGGCGCGCCTGCTCCTCGTCGAAACAGAGGGCCTGCAGACGGTTGTAGTCAAAAATCAGCACCAGCAGCAGCACGGCGTCGAGGGCCGCCACGAGGGCGAGGTCCGCGCGCGCCAGGATCAGGATGTTGCCGAACAGGTAGCTCATGGGGTCCACGTAGCCGGGGGTGCGGGCCAGAAATATCAGGCCGGCGGCCATGCCGGTGGCCCACACCGCCCCGATCACGCTGTCCTCCCGCTCGAACCCGGTGTTGTGGATGAGCGCGATCAGCAGCGCGGCCAGCAGCGCGGCGGCCAGCGCGCCCAGCAGCGGATGCAGCCAGGCGACACCGTGCACGGCCCGCAGCCACAGGGCCGCGCCGATGCCGCCCAGCACGGCGTGCGAGATCGCCCCGGCCACGTAGCTGACGCGTTTGACCACGACCAGGCTGCCGGTCATGCCGAAGGCGAGGCTGGCCAGCAGGCCCATCAGCAGCGCGGTGCGCAAAAAGCCCGCCTGGGGATCGACCAGCAACTGGAAAAACTCACGCATCGCGGCCCTCTCCGCAGCCGCAGCCGCCGTGCGGCCGCCCGGGATGCTCATGGTGCAGCACCTCCTGGACGGGCTCGCCGTAAAGGCGCTGGACCGCCTGGTCGCTGACCGGCTGCAGCGGGTGCAGGCGGGCGGTGCGGTTGACGCACAGGACCCGGTCCACCAGGCCGGCCACAAAGGCGGCGTCGTGCGATACCAGCACAATGGTCATGCGCGTGTGCAGCTCCTTGAGGTGCTCGAGCAGCCGGGCCTCGATATGGGCGTCGACCATCGCGGTCGGCTCGTCCAGGAGCAGGAGTTCCGGGTCGCTGACCAGTGCCCGGGCGATCAACACGCGCTGCTTCATGCCGCCGGAGAGGTTGGCCCACGCCTCGCGGCGCTGTTCCCACAGGCCCACCTCCTCCAGCGCGCGGCGGGTGGCGGCGCGGTCCGCGCGCGTGTAGAACCCGGGCCCGGTGGCGCGCAGGCGCCCCATACGCACGATGCCCTCGACATCGATCGGGAAGAGCGGGTCCAGTTGGACCTGTTGCGGCATGTAACCGATCCGCAGGCGCGCCTTGTGCGGCTCGGTGCCCAGCACCCGCACGGTGCCGCGGTGGGGCCGCACCAGCCCGAGCAACACCTTGAGCAGGGTGCTCTTGCCCCCGCCGTTCGGCCCCACCACGCACAGGGTGGTCCGTTCCGGCACCTCGAAAGTGACGCCATCGAGCACCGTCAGCGCGCCGTAGCGCACCTGCACATCGCGGCAGACGATCACCGGCTCGGCGCTCATGGGGATTCCGCGAAGGCGGCCGCAAGGGCCTCGCCGATGCGCACCAGGCCGGCTTCCCAGGCGGCCGCCAGCGGGTCTATCTCGACCACCCGCGCGCCGATGGCGCCGGCCAGGATTTCGGCATGGCGCCGGCTTTCCTGCGGCTGCACAAAGATCGTCCGCGCCCCGTCGGCGCGGGCCTGCGCCATCAGGCGCTGCAGCTCGCGCGGGCCGGGCGGCTGGCTGCCGGCGGCGATTCCCACCTGGCGGAGCCCGTAGCGCGCGGCAAAATGCCCCAACGCGGGATGATAGATGTAGAAGGCCCGGCCCGCATGGGGGGCCAGCTGCGCGCGCAGCCGCTCATGCAGGGCCAAGGCGCGCTCCCGGAACGCGGCCGCCCGTTCCTGGAAAACCTCCGCCTGAGCGGGACGTTCCCGGGCCAGCTCGGCGGCGATCCGGTCGGCCATCGCCGCCACCCGCACCGGGTCCAGCCAAATGTGCGGGTCGGTCGACAACGCGCCATGGCCGCCGCACCCGGCCGCGCACTCCGGCCCATGCCCATGCCCATGCTCTTGCTCGTGCTCGTGCTCGTGCTCGTGCTCCTGCTCGTGCTCCAGATCTTGAGCGTGCTCCAGATTCAGCTCCCGCTTTTGAGCAAGAGCAGGAGCAGGAGCAAGAGCGGGAGCAGGAGCAGGAGCGGGAGCAAGCGTTTGGGGAAGCAGCTGCAGACTCTCGCGCAGGTCGACCACCCGCAGGCCCTTGAACTGCCCGGCCAGCTTGTCGACAATCACCGTCTCGTAGGCCGCGCCCGTTCGGAAAAACAGCGCGGCGCCGGCCAGCCAGCTGATCACGCTGGGGCGCGGTTCGAAAACGCCGCAACTGTCCCCCTCGCGCTGCAGCGACAGCACCGCGACGGCGTCCCCGCCGATGGCGCGCACGATTTCCTCCAGCGGCAAGACGCTCACCCCGACGCGCAGCGGCGCCGGTTCCGGCTGGGAAACGGCGGCCGGCGCCGCGACGGCGCCCAGGAAAGCCGCCAGGGCGGCGCCCATGCCGAGAAGGGGTTGCATGCGCATGACCGCCGTGAAACGTGGCTGGGAGGACCGGCCAAGGTCAAGCGCGGAAAGGATTGGCAAGCATGGGACGGGGCAGGTAAAAGCGGGCCATGCAGTGGGGCATTCTGGCGGACATTTGGGAGTACGCGGTGGCGGGGCTGCTGCTGGTCCTGCAGGGGGCGGGGTTGATTCTGGCGGGGCGGGTGCTGCTGAGCCGGCGCTCGACCCAGGGGACGATCGCATGGGCGTTGAGCCTGATCCTGCTGCCGGTGCTGGCGGTGCCGCTGTACCTGCTGTTCGGGCGCGATCGCCTTGCCTCCTATGTCCGGGCGCGGCGGCGGGTGGACGAGCAGTTCGAACGGACCCACCCCGACGAATACCGTTTGGAGCGGGCCGGCGCGGAACCGCCGGACTCCCCATGGCGCCTGCTCGAGGACCTGGCGGAGCATCCCATGACCGGCGGCAACCGGGTGGAGTTCTATTTTGACGGCCAGGAGACCTACGCCTCGATCCTCGCCGGGCTGGCCGAGGCCCGCGAATACATTTTGTTCCAATTCTTCATCTTCCGGGAGGACGGCGAGGGCCGGCGTTTCGTCGAACTGCTCAAGGCCAAGGCCCGCGCCGGGGTGCGGGTGTATTTCCTCGTCGACGCGATCGGCTCGGTCGGCCTGCGGCGCGGCCTGTTCCATGAGCTGGCCGCGGCGGGGGTGCAGGCGCGGGTCTTTTCACCCGGCCGCTCGCTCAAGGGGCGGCTGCGGGTGAACTTCCGCAACCACCGCAAAGTGGTGGTGGTGGACGGCGTGACCGCATGGGTGGGCGGCCACAATATCGGCGAGGAATATGTCGGCAAGAAGGTGTCGATGGGGCCGTGGCGCGACACGCACCTGCGGGTGACCGGCCCGGTGGTGGATGTCATCCAGCTCGCCTTCGAGGAGGACTGGTACTGGGTGACCCGCGCCATGCCGGAGTTGCGCTGGGGCGTGGCGCCCGGGGAGCCGGGCGGCGTGCGCGCCTTGTGCCTCGCGACGGGACCGGCCGACCACCGCGACACCTGCACGCTGGCCCATGTCCACATGATCAACCAGGCGCGCCGCAGGCTGTGGATCCACAGCCCGTACTTCGTCCCGGGCGAGGAGGTGATTGTCGCGCTGCAACTGGCCACCCTGCGCGGCGTCGACGTGCGCGTGGTCATGCCCTCGCGGCGCGACCACCACCTGGTGTGGCTCAGCTCGTTCTACTTCAGCTCGCTGCCGCAGCTCAACAAGGTGCGGTTTTTCCGCTACACCGAGGGGTTCTTCCACAGCAAGATGCTGCTGGTGGACGACGACCTGGTCTCGGTCGGCACGGTCAACTTCGACAACCGCTCCTTCCGCATCAACTTCGAGATCACGCTGCTGCTGCGGGACGCCGCGGCGATCGCCGCCTGCCGCGCGCAGATGGAGCGCGACTTCGCCCGCTCCATCGAGGACCCGGTGGACCCGCTGGCCGAGCGCGGCCTGGCCTTTCGCCTTGCCGCGCGCGGCGCGCGGCTGCTATCGCCCCTATTGTGATGACCTCACGCGAACGCGTCACCGCCGCCTTTGAACGCCGCCCGCACGACCGGGTCCCGCGCCACGACACCTACTGGGACGACACCATCGCCCGCTGGACCCGCGAGGGCCTGACCGGCGGCCGCGACGAGGCGCTGGCGGCGCTCGGGTCGGACATGGCCTGCGTGTCGCCCTTCCCGTGGCCGTCGCCGTACACCGGACGCAACCAGACCGTGGCCGAGGACGCGCGCACGCGGGTGATCCTCGACGAATGGGGTGCCACCCTGCGTTTCTTCAAGGACCATCAGACCACCCCCGAGCACCTCGGCTGGGAATGCGACTCGCCGGAGGCATGGCACGGCGGCATCCGCCAGCGCATCCTCGACACGCACAGCCCGCTCGAGCTCGACCGCTGCCGGTCGGCGCACGCCCGCGCGCGACGCGCGGACCAGTGGACCTTCTTCACCATCGTCGAGCCGTTCGAGTGCCTGCGCAAGCTGGTCGGCGACGAGGCGACGATGGTCGGCATGAAGGAGGAGCCGGAGTGGATCGTCGACATGGCGGAAGTCACCACCTCCCGCTCGCTGCGCACCCTGCAGGCGTTGCATGACGCGGGCCTGCACCCGGACGGCCTGTGGATCTACGGCGACATGGCGTTCAACCACGCCACCTTCTGCTCGCCCGCCGACTACAAGGAGCTGATCTGGCCGCAGCACCAGCGCCTGTGCGAGTGGGCGCGCGCGCGCGGCATGCGGACCATCTACCACACCGACGGCAACGTCAACGGGGTGATCGACCTGTACATCGCGGCCGGCATCGACATGCTGCAGCCGCTGGAGTGCAAGGCCGGCATGGACATCCGCCAGCTCGTCCCGCAATACGGCGACCGCCTCGGGTTCTTCGGCAACATCGACGTGATGGTGCTGATCAGCGGCGACCTCGACGCGATCGAGGCGGAGATCCGCTCCAAGTTCGCCGCGGGCATGGCGTGCAACGGCTACCTCTACCACTCCGACCACTCCATCCCCCCGCAGGTCAGCTGGGAGCTCTACCGCGAAATCATCCGGCTGGTGGACAAGCACGGCCGCTACCGCTGAGCAGCCCGCTTCCGCCGCGCAAGGTACTGGCCGGGGCTGAGCACCGCAAGCTCCGGCACAGACCTGAAGTCGGAGGTGTTCCGGGTGACCAGGTGCGTGGCCTTCCAGCCGCGGGCGCTGCCCCACTGCAGCGCATCCTCAAGATCCGGCAAGCCCGCCGCGAGCGCGAGGTCGGCTTCCTTCTCCCCCAGCGGGGCGACGGCAAGGAACTGCCTGAGCGCGGTGAACGCGCGCACCACGTCATCGACGGGTTCCTTGCGCTTGAGGTAGGCGATGACGGCCAGACTCAGGGCGGAGGTCGCGCCCCGCACCCGGCCGCTGCGGGCGAGCGCCAGCACGGCCAGGGAATCGGGCAGGAACGGTTCGCGCGCCTCCAGCACGTCCAGCAGCACGTTGGTGTCGAAAAACAGCCTATCCATGCTTCTTCCGGTAATGCGCCGACCGCTCGTCGAAGGCCTTCCCCGCCTTGAACACCCCGACCAGGTCCTCCATGCCGGGATGTTCCTTCAGGAGCTGCCCCGTGTCCACCGCCGCGCCGCGCCCCAGTTCCGCGGCCTTCTCCTCGAACAGTGCGGACAGCGTCTTGCCCTGGCGCCGCGCGTGGTAGCGCGCCCGCGCCACCGCCTGCTCGTTGACCGACAGGGTTAACTTGACCTTTCCCATACGTGCAAATAAAACCCCCTTATACGTGCATGTCAAGCGTTGGAACAGCGTCGCCGCGCGGCATTGCCGCGAACGCTTGAACCCCGCGCCCGCCGGTCCTCAGTACCACACCCGGTCGAGGAACAGCCCGCGGGCGGGGGCGGTCTGCACGATGTTGGTCCGGACCCGGCTGTCGCGGATTTCCGCCACATCGGCGGGGGCGAGCTTGCCGGTCGCCACGTCGAACAGGCAGCCGGCGAGGCTGCGCACCATGCGGAACAGGAAACTCTGCGCCTCGGCGGTGAGCAGCACCCGCGGGCCGTCGCGCTCGGCGCGCAGCGTCAGCAGCTCGCGCACGGGGTCGTCGTCGCGCCCGTCGCGCGGGTTGGCGGTGAAGGCCGAGAAGTCGTGCCGGCCGAGCAGCAGGGCGGCCGCGGCGTTCATGCGGTCGACGTCGAGCCGCCGGTTGCCGGTGGACCAGTGCCAGCGGGTGTCAAACGGCCCCGCGTGGCCCTCGTGGAACTGGTAGACGTAACGCTTGCGCACCGCTGAAAAGCGCGCGTGGAAATCGCCGGCGACAGTCTCCGCTGCGTACACCTGGATGGCGTCGGGATAGCCGGGACGCAGGGCCTTGAGCAGCGCCTCGGGGCCGTGCGGCCAGTCGCCGTCGAAATGGAACACCTGGCCGCGGGCGTGCACGCCGCTGTCGGTGCGACCGGCCCCGTGGATGATGATCGGCCGCTTGAACAGGAACGAGAGGCGCGCCTGCAGCAGGTCCTGGATGGTGTTGCCGCCGGGCTGCGACTGCCACCCGTCGAACTGCGTGCCGTCGTAGGCCACCGTGCACTTCCAGCGCATCGCCTCAATCCTCCTCCGCCGCCGGCGGCGCGGCCGGCGGCGCATGCTGGTCCAGCCAGTCCTGCAGGATCAGCGCGGCCGCCGCCGAGTCGACCTTGCCGGACCCGCGCAGCTCCCGCTCGCGGCGCGGCGACAACCCGAGCCCGTGCCGGGCGGCGTGCGTGGTCAGCCGCTCGTCGACGCGGTGCACCGGCAGCCCGGTGGCGCGCTCCAGTTCGGCGATGAAGGCGTCCACCTCGCGCGCCTTGAAGCCCGTGCTGCCGTCCATGTTGTAGGGATAGCCCACGACAAGGTCGGTGATCCGCCGCTCCCGCACCAGGCGCAGGATGCCGCCGAGGCGCGCCGCGGCGCCGCCCCCGACGGCCGCCGGCAGCGGCGTGGCCACGCCCAGCTCGTCGCCGTAGGCCAGCCCGATCCGCTTCTCACCGTAATCAATGCCGAGGCAGCGCATGGGTCCGTGGCGGGATCGGTCGCTACAGCAGGTGCCGGAACCGCTCCTCGCCGGCCAGCCTGCCGAGGAGCTGTTTGATGTCCTGGGCGCGGTCCTTGCGGCAGACCAGGGTGGCGTCGTCCGTGTGGACCACGATCAGGTCATCGACCCCCAGCAGCGCCGTCAGGTGGCGGCCGTCGTTGACGACGATGTTGCCGGAGCCGTCGTGGACCAGGGCGGCGCCCTTGACGACGTTGCCGCGGTCGTCGGCCGGGTAATGCCGGGCGATGGCGGGCCACTCGCCGACGTCGTCCCAGCGGAAGGCGGCCTCGACGACGCGCACGGCGCGCGCCTTCTCCATGAGGGCGAAGTCGATGGAAATCCGGCGGATGCCGGGGTAATGGCGCGCCAGCAGGTCCGCGAGCGGCCGGCCGGCGGCCAGGCCATCGCGCACCGGGGCCAGGGCGTCCCAAACGTCCGGGGCATGCTCCGCGAGGGCGGCCGCGAGCACCGGAACGCGCCAGATGAACATGCCGGCGTTCCAGTAATACGCGCCGGAGCGGACATACGCCTCGGCGCTCTCCCGCGACGGCTTTTCGCGGAAGGCCGTCACCGCGCGCACGGGGTGGCCGTTGACCGTGCGCCGGAGCGCGCCGCGCTCGATATAGCCGTATCCAGTGGCCGGATACGCGGCCTTGACGCCGACCGTCACCAGGGCGTCCTCCTCCTCGGCCACGGTGAAGGCGGCGTCCAGCACCGACTGATAGGCGGCGGGGTCGTCCACCACCGGGTCGGCCGGCAGCATGGCGAAGGCGGCCCGCGGGTCGCGCCGGCCGACCAGGATGGCCGCCAGGGCGACGGCGGCGGCGGTGTCGCGGCCGACCGGCTCGGCGATGACGTTGGCGGGCGGCAGCATCGGGCACACCTCCCGCACGGCTTCGCGCTGCTCGGCGTTGGTGATGACCAGCACGCGCTCCGGCGGGACCAGTCCGCCCAGCCGCTCGACCGCCTGGGTGAGCAGGGGTCGGTCGCCCACCACGGGCAGCAGGTGCTTCGGCCGGCTCTGGCGGCTCTGGGGCCAGAAGCGCTCGCCCCGTCCGCCGGCCATGATCACAACGTATCGGTTGGGTCCCATGCAGACCACGCTGGGAAGCAGCCGTCGTGTTGGCAACGGAAAGCGTGTCGGGCCGGCGCCGGCGGGATTGCGCGACGCCCGAAAATGCCCTTAGTCGGGGTCCATGATGGATCCCTCCGCACCGGAATTCCGCTACGCGCGCCAAGTGTGCCTGCCCGGGGTCGGCCTGGCCGGGCAGGAGCGGCTGCGCCGCACGCGCGTGCTGGTGGTCGGACTCGGCGGCCTCGGCAGTCCCGCCAGCCTGTACCTGGCGGCGGCCGGCGTCGGCACGCTCGGCTTGGCCGACCACGACACGGTGGAGCGCGGCAACCTGCACCGGCAAATTCTGCATGAGGACGGCGGGGTCGGCCGGCCGAAGGTCGAGAGCGCGCGCGAGCGGCTGCTGCGGCTCAATCCCGAGGTGCGGATCGAGCTGGCGCCCGGGGGCGTCACGCCGGACAACGCGGTGTCCCTGTTCAGCAATTTCGACTTGATCGTGGACGGGACCGACAACTTTCCCGCCCGCTTTCTCAACTGCGACGCGGCCTGCCTTGCCGGCAAGCCGCTGGTTTACGGCAGCATCTTCCAGTTCGAGGGCCAGGTCAGCCTGTTCCATCCGGCCGGCGGCGGGCCGTGCTACCGCTGCCTGTTCCCGGAAATGCCGCCGCCGGGTACCGTGCCCGGCTGCGCCGAGGCGGGCGTGTTCGGCGCGTTGTGCGGCATCGTCGGGTCATGGCAGGCCGCCGAGGCGATCAAATGGATTCTGGGCATCGGGGAGCCGCTGATCGGCCAGCTCAAGGTCATCGACACGCTCTCCGGGCGCGATCGCCTGGTGGCGATCAAAAAGGACCCGGATTGTCCGCTGTGCGGCTCAAGGGCCGTCATCCGGGGCATCCGCGCGGACGCCTACGCGTTCGCCTGCCGGCCGGCGGCGCCCGAGCGGGAGCTGCCGTTGGAAGTCAGCCCGCGGGAACTGGCCGCGGCCTTGGCCGGCGATCCGCCGCCGGTGCTGCTGGATGTGCGCGAGGACTATGAGCGCGCCCTGTGCCGTATCGGGGAGAGCCTGCACATGCCGACCGGGGAAGTGCAATTCCGCTGGGATTCCCTGCCGCGCGACCGGTCCCTCGTGGCCTACTGCCACCACGGCATGCGCAGCCTGTTCGTGGCGCGCTTCCTGCGGGAAAAGGGACTCGGGCGGGTGCAGAGCCTCAAAGGCGGCATCGATGCCTGGTCGCGGGAAATCGACCCCGCGGTGCCGCGCTATTGAGGGGGCTCCTCGTTTTCCCCGCCCTCTTCCTCGTGGGCGAGCTCCCGTTCATCGAGTTCCTCCCCGGCTTCCGGGGGCAATTCCTCGAGGAGGTCCGGCCCGAGCAGGGCGGCCCGCGCCGAGTCGCTGACCAACAGCACGGGCAGGGCCTGGGTGGCGGCTTCCGGGGCGGCGCGCAACCAGGCCCGGCCGATGAGGATTTCCAACATGCCGCGCGCGTCCGGGTCGACGAGCGACTGCGCCCAGATCAAGGCGGTGGCCGGGTCCATCTGGGCGGTGGCCAGGGCGAGGGTCTCGATGGCACCGTCAAGCGAGCCGTCCGGCCCCCTCGCATTGAGCCATTCCGCCACGGGTGCGGGGCCGGCTTGGGCAATCCATTCGGCCGCCACCGTGTTGAGCAGATCGCGCCGGACCGCCCCTTGGGTATTGCCCCACACCCAGTCCGCGGCCGCGGCCGGATGGAGGGCGGCCCACTCCCTCACTACGCGCCCCAGACCCCCGATTTCCTGGGGAAAGGATTCCCGCAGCCAGCGCACGGCCGCCTCCGGCTCCAGCATCGCCCAGGCCTCCGCCACATAGGCGGCCACCGCCGGCTTGCCCGCCGCCGGCACTTCGCCAAGCCACTTGAGCGCCTCGCGCGGCATCTCGACCGCAAGGATTTGCTCCATCACCACCAGCGCCATGCGCGCCTGCAGGGCGGTGTCGGGCAGGCGCCCGATGAGCGCAAAGGCCGTGTCGCGGCTGGTGGCGCCGAGATTGGACAGGATGATTTCCAGCCAGCGCTCGGCCCGCCGCGTGGTGCCGCCGTGTTCGATCGCCCAGTTCCACGCCTCGGACGGCTGGCGCTTGCTCCAGCCGCGCAGCACCGACTCGGTGGCCAGCTGGCGCTCACGCGGTTCCTGGATGCCGGTGGCCAGCGCGATGGCGCTGCGCCCGTCCTGTTCGGCCCATGCCTCCAAAAACCGTCCCCACAACTGGTCCCGGGCCGGGCCGCCGGGAATCCCTTGCAGGAAGCGGACGGCGGCCGCCACACGGCGTGGCGGCAAGCCGCGCACCAGGCGGCTTGCGGCCATTTGGCGCTCCTCCCGGTCCGGCTCGCGCAGGATGGCGCGCAAGGCCTGTTCGAGCTGCGGTGGGACGGGGTCATGGGTTCCCACCGCCTTGATGCGGGCCAAGTCGGCGGGCTGGCCGGTGTACCGCTCGAGGGTGAGGGCCAGATCGCGCTCCGCGAGCGTGAGGTCGCCCTGCTCCTCCGCCCGCGCGCCGGGGCCCAAGTGGAAGGCAAAGGCCGACAGGATGCCGAGCACGAAGACGAGGCCGAGTGAGGCCAGCCATGCCAGACCGAGAGCCACCGGGCCGAGAAGTTTCGATTTCATAGGCTGCCGTGTTGCGGTGAGCCGGGATAGTAGGAGCGTGGCCGCCCCTCCATCAACTGCAATCGTCCATTTGGATGGACAAGGCGCCGGCCCCGGCAAATGGTTGGGGCATGAGCGCCCGACCGCAACTGATCACATGGCTGACCTGCGACGCCGTGCACATCGATCCGGCCACCGGCAAGCACTACCTGCTCGGCTGCTTCTCCAACTTGCGGGCCCGCCAGTTTCCGGCCACCCATCCGCGCATGGTCTGGTTCCTCACGCTGACGGATTTGAAGCCCGGCACCCACCAATTGCGCCTGTCCTACGGGCGCGACATGGAAAACCTGCGGAAAATCCTCGAGCGCCCGTTCGAGTCCCGCCACCCGTTGGAGAAGATCAACCTGATCAACGAGCTGCACAACCTGACCTTTGACGAGCCGGGCACCTTCCAGATTCTCGTCGAGGTGGACGACGATCCGCTGCTGGTGACATCCCTTGGGGTTTCCGGTTGACCGGCTCCGACCCATGCCCGCCACCGCCGAGAAACCATTTGACCTTGTGGGCGTCGGCTCGCCGATCATCGATGTGCTGGCCCGTGTTCCGGAATCCTTCCTGTCCGTGGTGGGAGGGGACAAGGGCGGCATGGTGCTGGTCGACGCCGACGCCATCACCCGCTGGATGGCGCTGTTGCCCGAGCCTTTTACCGAGTCGCCGGGCGGCTCGGCCGGCAACACGGTGTTCGCGGCGGCCCGGCTCGGCTTGCGCACCACCTTTGTCGGCAAAATCGGCAACGACCGCGGCGGCCGCTTCTACCGCGAGCGCTTCCGCGCCCTGGGCGGGGACCCGTCGCGCTTCAAGGTCGGCAACCTGCCGAACGGTCGCTGCCTCGCGCTGATCACCCCGGACTCGGAGCGCACCCTGCGCACCTGCCTCGGCGCGGCCGCCACGCTGGCGCCGGCGGAAATCTCGCCGGCGGACTTTGCCGGCTGCGCCCACGCCCATGTCGAGGGCTACCTGCTGTTCAACCCCGAGCTGATGCGGGCGGTGTTGCGGGCCGCGAAAGCCGCCGGCTGCACCATCAGTGTGGACCTGGCCTCCTTCGAGGTGGTCAGGGCCGCCCGCGCCAGCTTGCCGCAACTGCTGCGCGAATGGGTCGACCTGGTGTTCGCCAACGAGGAGGAAGCCGCGGCCTTCCACGGTGGGCCGGCGGCCCCGCAGGTGCTCGCGGGCAACCTCGCCGGACACTGTCCGCTGGCTGCGGTCAAGGCCGGGGCCAAGGGCGCGTGGCTGGCCAGTGGCGGCGAGGTGCTGCACGTGCCCGCCCAGCCGGGGGTCCGCGCCATCGACACCACCGGGGCCGGCGACTTCTGGGCCGCCGGGTTCCTTGCCGGCTGGCTGCGCGGGCGGCCGCTGGCCACCTGCGGCGCATGGGGGGCGCAACTGGGCGCCGCCATCGTCCAAGTCATCGGCACCGAGCTGCCCGAGCCGGAGTGGGAGCGCCTCCTCGCCCGGCTGCGGTAATCAGCCGCTTGCCTTGCCGTCGCCGATCCGGCAATTCTGCCTCCATGAGCGAAACCGAAATCGAACGAGAAATCCGCGCCCTCGCCCGGCGGGCCCTGGCCGCCTCGCGCCGGGTCGCCATGCTGCCGACCGCCGCCAAGAACGCCGCGCTGGTCCGGATCGCCGAGCTGCTCGAGGCCCCCTCCGCTTGGCAACTGCTGCTCGAGGCCAACGACCGGGACCTGCAGGCCGGCGCCGCGCTCGGCCTCTCGCCCGCCCTGCTCGACCGGCTGCGCCTGACCCCGCCCCGCATCGACGCCATGGCCAAGGGCACCCGCGAGGTCGCCGCCCTGCCCGATCCCGTCGGCGCCGTGCTCGAGCAGCGCACCCACCGGCTGGGCTTCACCATCGAAAAGGTCCGCGTCCCCATCGGCGTCATCGGCATCGTGTACGAGTCGCGGCCCAATGTGACGGTCGACTGCGCCGTGCTCTGCCTCAAGAGCGGCAACGCCACCATCCTGCGCGGCGGCCGCGAGGCCTTCCACAGCAACCGCGCCCTGACCGACCTCATCCACCGGGCGCTGCGCGAGACCGGCCTGCCCGAGGATGCCGTGCAACTGGTGCCGACCGTCGACCGTAGCGCCCTCACCGTCCTGCTCAAGGCCGACGATTGTATCCATTGCCTGATACCACGCGGCGGGGAAAGCCTCATCCGCTTTGTCGCCGAGAACGCCCGCATGCCGGTCATCAAGCACTACAAGGGCGTGTGCAACGTCTACCTCGACGCCGCCGCCGACCGCCGGAAGGCCGTGCGGGTGACCGTCAACGCCAAATGCCAGCGGCCGGGCGTGTGCAACGCCGCGGAGAACCTGGTCGTGCATGAGGCGGTGCTGCACAGCGTCTTCCCCGACGTGGCGAAGGCGCTCAAGGACGAGGGGGTCGAGCTGCGCGTGGACGGGCCCGCGGCGGCCGCCCTCAAGGCCTTCGGCGGCATCCCCCACAAGGCCGCCACCGAGGAAGACTACCACACCGAGTATTTGGACAAGATTCTCTCCGTGAAGACCGTGCCCGACCTCGACGCGGCCATCGCCTTCGTGAACACCTACGGCTCGGCGCACAGCGACGCCATCATCACCGAGGACCCCGAGGCCGCGCGCCGCTTCCTCGCCGAGGTCGACTCGGCCACCGTGTACTGGAACGTGTCGACCCGCTTCACCGACGGCTACGAATTCGGCCTCGGGGCCGAGATCGGCATCTCCACCGACCGGCTGCACGCGCGCGGCCCGATGGGGCTCAACGAGCTGACCACCTACAAGTACGTGATCCGCGGCAACGGGGAAATCCGATGAGTGCATCCGCCATCGCGCGGCGCCTTGCCCGCCGGCTGCGCTGGGAAGACCTCGACCCGGCCGCCATCGCCGAACTGATCGCGGTGGCCCGGCGCGAGGACCTGGCCGGATGGGGCTTGGCCCGGCCGCCCGAGCGCCCGGGCGACCTTTCCAGCGCCGTCCTGCCGCAAGGCCAGGCCAAGGCGCAGGCCGCCCTGGTGGCCCGCGAGGAATTGGTCGTCTGCGGCCTGCCACTGGCGCCGCTGGTCCTGCAGGCTTACGGTGACGGCGCGGCCTTCACGCCGGTCGCCGCCGACGGGGCCCCCTGCGGGCCGGGGGATTGCCTCGGCATCCTGACCGGACCGGCGACGCTGCTGTTGGCCGCCGAACGCGTCCTGCTCAATTTCCTGCAGCACCTCGCGGGCGTCGCCACGCTCACCCGGCAATACGTCGCCGCCCTGGGCGATTCCCCGACCCGTCTGCTCGACACCCGCAAGACCACGCCCGGCTTCCGCGCCTTGGAAAAGTACGCCGTGGCGTGCGGCGGCGGCTTCAACCATCGCATGGGCCTGTTTGATCGCGTCATGCTGAAGGACAATCACCTCGCCGCGGCCGGCGCCGTCTCCGGCCAGGCCTTGCACCGGCTGGTTGCGGACGCCCGCAAGGCATGGCCCGACGTCGTGGTCGAGGTCGAGGTGGATGCCCTCGACCAGATTCCACCGGTCCTCGAAGCCGGCGCCGATGTGCTCCTGCTGGACAACTTCAGTCTCGCCGACCTGCAGCGCGCGGTGGCCCTCATCGGCGACCGTGCCGCCACCGAGGCCAGCGGCGGTGTCACGCTCGCGCAGTTGCCCGCCCTCGGCCGGATCGGCCTCGACTTCGTCTCCACCGGCGCAACCGTCCACAAGGCCGCCTGGAAGGACATCGGCCTGGACTGGGCCTGAGTTTGAACATGAGCCCGACCGCCCGCATTCTGTTGGCTTTTCTGCAGACCGGGGGGCAATTCATCTCCGGCGCCGCGCTCGGCCGCCGGCTCGGGGTGTCGCGGGTCAGCGTCCACCACCACCTCGAGGCGCTCAAGGCCGGGGGCTTTGTTTTTTCCGCGATTCGCAACCGCGGGTATCGTCTGGAGCACGAGCCGGATGCCGTGCACCCCGCCCTGCTGGAAGCGCTGCTGGCCGAACAACCCATCCCCTTTTTCGCCGGGGGCTTGTGCCTTGGCGCGACCGACAGCACCAACTCCGTCGCCGAGGCGGAGCTGGCCAAGGGACGGCCCGCCCCGTTTTACGTGATCGCCGACACCCAAAGCGCCGGCCGCGGCCGCCGCGGGCGCAGTTGGCACAGCCCGCCCCGGTCCAATCTGTACCTGTCGGTGGGCCTGCGCCCCAACCTGCCGCCGGCGCGCCTGCAGTCCATCACCGTCTGGCTGGGCCTGCGTCTGTGCCGGTTCTTGCGCGACACCTTCGCGCTGCCGGTGCAGGTCAAGTGGCCCAACGACCTGTTCCTGCATGGGCGCAAGGTCGCCGGCATGCTGACCGAGGCGCGGGTCGACGCCGAAGCCACCCGCGATCTGGTGTTCGGCCTCGGCCTCAACGTCAATTGCACCGAGGCGGATTTCCCCCCCGAGCTGGCCGGGATCGCCGGTTCCATCGGCCCGCACCTCGGCCGGCCGGTCAACCTCAGCCGGCTGGCCCATGGAATCCTGGGCGCACTCGCGGCCGCCATCCCGGTCTTTCTGGACGGTCACCACGCCGAGGAACTCGTGGCGCTGTGGCCGCAGTTTGATTACCTGCGCGGCCGCACCGTGTCCAACGGCATGCTGGAAGGCCGGGTGCTCGGCATCAACCCCTCCGGCGCCCTCCGGCTCGAGCGGCCCGACGGCAGCATCGCCCTGTTGCACAGCGGCGAGGTCAGCCTCGGCTCCGGCACCCCTTAGGCCGTCGCCGGCGCCGCCCGCGGGCGGCGCCGCGTCACCGGCATCGGCTGCGCCTCGGCGCAGTGGCGAATCTCGTAGACCGCCACCCGCCGCTCCACATAGGAACGGATGTCCTCCAGCGGCTTGTGGGGAAAGGCCGGCCGGCCGCACAGCTCCGCCCGTAGCGGATTGGTTGAGACAAAGTCCTGGACCACATAGCGCTGGGCCCCGTGGATGAGCTCGGAAATCGCCTTGAGTTCCCGCACCGTGTGCAGTCCGGGCACCACCGTGGTGCGAAACTCGTGCGCGACCCCCGACTGCTTGATCAGCCAGATGCTGGTGCGGATCGCTTCGGGGTCCACCCGCCGCCCCACCAGGCTGGCGTAGTTCTCCAGCGGCGCCTTCACATCCATCGCCACGTAATCCAACAGGCTGCCGCTGAGCAGGTCCCGCAACACCTCCGGCTGGGTGCCGTTGGTCTCCAACATGGTCGCCAATCCCATGCCCTTCACCCGCTCGAGGCAGTCCCGCAAGTCCGCCTGCAGGGTCGGCTCGCCGCCGCTGAAAACCACCCCGTCCAGTTGCGCGCGCCGCTTCTGCAGGTACCGCTCCGCGTAGTCCCAACTGAACACCGCATCGTCCTCGCAGCCGCCGAGCAGCCCCGCGTAGCCGCAGTACGAACAGCGCAAGTTGCACCCGCGCACGAATATCACCACGGCCCGCCTGCCGCCAAAGACCTGCCCGTTGCCGCGTTCAATGCTGCCGATCTGCATCGTGCCCCCCGCCCCGTCGCGTGGGGGATATACCTTGCCCGTGTCTTCACTGCCGGCAAGCCCAAAATCAGACGGGCTATTTTGGATTCTCCGCGCGATTGGTAAAACGCATTCCTTCGGGGCGCGGCGTCGCGGTTCGCGCTGGACAGACGAAGCGTCTGGTTCCTACGGAGTTGCGCATGCCTCGGAGTGGGCCGACGCTGGAAATCTGGACGGAGGGGGTGGCGCCGTCATGGCGGGCTGAACCGGAGAACCGCGAACGCATCCGCCGTGGGCGGGGGCGGCCGGAGCTGGTATTGGTGGGGGTGCAACGCATGGAGCAAGGGGGCGCGGCCGGCAAAGATTGCCACCTGATCGTGCAATCCGGCGCGCGGCAGTTGGTTATCACCCTCGCCGCCGACCACTTGCTGGTATCGGACCCGGCCAACCTCAACTACCAGAACGTGCGGGTGGCCAAAGCCGATCTGACGGGGTATTTGCGGGAATTTTTCGGGCAGGAAGACACCTCGGCCAGGCAGGAGCTCAACCCCGTGCGGGTGATCGAGTGGATTGTGCTGGTCATTGTGTTGGGCACCCTGGCCGTGGCGCTTTCCTACCTGTCACGCTTCCTGAAAGAGGAATCCGGTTTTCTGCCGCGCCCGTTCGTGCAGGCGATCGAGGACCGGTCCGAGGCGGACAGGCGCCTGCAGCGCTGGGCCGGACTGTACGTCTCGCGCCTTGCGGAAGGCGAATCCCTGATTGAAATCACACCGGCGGGAACCTTCGGGTATTACGACCTCGAGCGCGGCAGCCCGAGCGCCTCCTTCATCCTGCGCCCGGTGAACAGCGGCACCTGCCAACCCGTTTACGACGCCGGCCGGCTGGCGTTCCTGACGGACACGCGCTTCCTGTTTTATCCGGAGGGAGAAAACCAGCTGGTGTTCCTGGAACGGCCCTTCACCCGGATCGCGCGGGAGCGCGCCGAGCTCGCGGGCTTTGTCTTTCCCTGAGGCGGCGCCGCCGCCGGGCGGCGGCCTATTCGATGATGGCGCCCTCGGACAGGAAAATGCCCTTGAGGTTCATCTCGAGGGCCTTGGGGTTGGGCGAGACCTGCAGGCCCGTCTGCTTGCTGATCTTGCCGGCCTTGATCAACCGGTAGAGGTCCTGGTTGAAGGAGCGGGAGCCGCTGTCCTTGCTGGCCTCCAGCACGGCCGGAATCTTCTCGAAGCGGCCCTCGCTGATGATGGTGCGCGCCAGCGCGTCCACCACGAAGGCCTCAATGACGGGCAGGCGGCCGAGGCCCTCGATGGCGGGCACCAGCCGCTGGGTCACGGTGGCGCGCAGCGAGCTGGCCACCTGGCGCCGCAGGCCGGCGTGCTGGTCCGGCGGATAGTACTCAAAGATGCGCTGCACGGACTGCTGGGCGTTGCCGGCGTGCAGGGTGCTGAACACGTAATGGCCGGTCTCGGCCGCGGTCAGCGCGGTGTCGAAGGTTTCCGCGTTGCGCATTTCACCGATGAGGATGATGTCGGGGTCCTGGCGCAGCACGCTGGTCATGCCCATCAAAAACGAGGGTGTGTCGATGCCGACTTCGCGTTGGTCGAAGCTGCACTTGATGTCGGAGAAGGTGAACTCGATGGGGTCCTCGAGCGAGACGATGTGCTTGTCGTAGTTGTGGTTGATCCAGTTGAGCATCGCCGCAAGGGTCGAGCTCTTGCCGCAGCCGGTCGGGCCGCACACCAGCATGATGCCGTCCGGCTGGCGGCACAGGTTCATGAACAGGTCGCCGTCGAGGTTGAGCTGCTCGAAGGTCGGCGGCTTGTCCTTGACGAACCGGAACACGATGCTGGGCGTCCCGCGCTGATAGAACGCGTTGACCCGGAAGCGGCCGACGTCCTCCAGGCGGTAGCTGTAGTCGATCTGGTTGTCGGTCTGCCAGCGCTCCATGAACTGCGGCGGGCAGGTGTCCTCAATGAACGCCAGGATCTGGTTGACCACCAGCGGGTCCATGTCCACCGGCTCGAGATGCCCGTCGATCCGCAACAACGCGGGCTTGTCCGTCTTGATGTGAATGTCGCTGGCCCCGTTGTCCACGGCGAGCTGCAACAGGTTATTGAAGATTTCGAGGGTTTCAGACATGGCGCAAATTAGCGTTTGAAATATAGGGGGGCGCTTCCTACGGTGGCAATTTCAATTTAAGAAAGGGCGGAGAATGGCTCAACCAAGGGAATTCCGCGGGGTGTACACCGCGCTGATCACGCCGATGGAGGCCGGCGGGGCGATCGACTGGAAGACGCTCGGACGGCTGGTGGAGGACCAGATCGCGGCGGGCATCGCCGGGCTGGTGGCGGTCGGCACCACGGGGGAGTCGGCCACGCTGGACAACGAGGAGCACATCGCGGTGATCGAGGCGGTGGTGCGGGCGGCCGCCGGCCGAGTGCCGGTGATCGCCGGCACCGGCTCCAACAGCACCGCGGAGGCGCTGTGGTTGACGCGCGCGGCCGAAGCCGTCGGGGCCGACGCGTTCCTGCAGGTGGCGCCCTACTACAACAAGCCCAGCCAGGAGGGGCTGTTCCAGCACTTCCGCAAAGTCGCCGAGAGCACAAGGAAGCCCGTGGTGCTGTACTCGATACCGTCCCGTTGCGGCGTCGAGATCGCGGTGGCGACGGTGGCGCGGCTGGCCGCGGCCTGTCCCAACATCCGCTGCATCAAGGAGGCCGGCGGCGACGCGCGCCGCGTGGCCGAGCTGCGCGCAACCTGCCCGGAAGTCACCGTCCTGTGCGGCGACGACGGGCTGGTGGCGCCGTTCATTGCGGCCGGGGCGCGCGGGGTCGTCAGCGTCGCCTCCAACCTGGCCCCGGCGGTCATCCGGGACCTCGTGGAAGCCTGCCTGGCGGGCGACACGGCGCGCGCGGAACAGCTCACCGCCCGCTGGAAGCCGCTGCTCACCGAGCTGGTGTTCCTGGACGGCAACCCGGTGACCATCAAGGAGGCGATGTTCCAGGCGCGCCGCATCCCGAGCCCCGCCGTGCGGCTGCCGCTGGCGCGCACCTCGGCGGCCAACCAGGCGCGCCTGCTCGAGACCATCCGTTCCCTCGACCTGCTGCCCGCATGAACGACGCGCTACCTGTAATGATTTGTGGCTACCGCGGGCGCATGGGGCAGGCCCTGCTTGCCGTCGCCGAGGCCGAGGGCGCGCGCGTCGCCGCCCGCAAGGACCTCGGCGACGACCTTGCCGCCGGGCTCGAGGCCTGCGCCGTGGCGATCTCGGCCAGCGCGCGGACGGCCACCCCGGCGCTGGCCGAGGCCTGCGCCGCCCGCGGCGTCGCCCTGGTCATCGGCACCACCGGCCACGGGGAGGAGGAGCGCCGGCGCATCCTCGCCTGCACCGACCGCATCCCCGTGGTCTGGTCGGGCAACTACTCGGTCGGGGTCAACCTGCTGGTGTACCTGGCCGGAATCGCCGCGTGCGTGCTGGGCGGCGGCTACCACCCCGAGATCACCGAGGCGCACCACCGCCACAAGAAGGACGCCCCGAGCGGCACGGCCCTCAGCCTCGCCGCGGCCATCGCCGCGGCTCCCGCTTTCGCCGGCGCCCCGCTGCGCCACGGCCGCTGCGGCGAGACCGGCGCCCGCCCGGACCGCGAGATCGGCCTGCACGCCCTGCGCGGCGGGGAGGTCGTCGGCGAGCACACCGTCTTCTTTTTCGGGGAGCACGACCGCATCGAGCTCACGCACCGCGCGGCCGACCGGCGCATCTTCGCCGCCGGCGCCTTCCGGGCCGCCCGCTGGGTGGTTGACCAGCGCCCCGGCCTGTACTCGATGCGCGACGTGCTCGGGCTCGGCGCCAACCATCCGGGGGCCGCATGATCAGCTTCATCGAGGGCGTCGTCGAGACCGCCGGCCCGCTCGAGGTCGTGCTCAACTGCAACGGGGTCGGCTACCGTATCGAGGTTCCCATTACGACTGCGGAACGGATTCCCCCGGCCGGCAAGCCCGTGCGCCTGCACGTGTGCCCGGTCTACCGCGAGGACAGCCAGGCGCTCTACGGGTTCGCCACCGGCGAGGAGCGCGACTTCTTCCAGCTGCTCACCGCGCGCGTCAGCGGCATCGGCCCCAAGACCGCGCTGAGCCTGATGAGCCGGCTGTCCCTGCCGCTCCTGCGGGAGGCGATCGCCCGCGGCGACACGGCCCTGCTCGCCCACTGCCCCGGCATCGGCCGCAAGACCGCCGAGCGCCTCTGCGTGGAGCTCAAGGACAAGCTCGGCGGCTTTGCCGCCGCCGCGGCCGCGCCGGACGGCCGGGCCGCCACGCCGGATGCCGCGGTACCGGCCCGGGCCGACGCCGTGCAGGCCCTCGTCAAGCTCGGCTACAAGGCCGAGCTGGCCGACCAGGCGGTGCGCCGGGCCTGCCAGGCGCTGGGGCCGGACGCCCCCGTCGAGGCCCTTGTCCGCGCCGCCCTGCGCGGCGCCTGAGCCGCTCCGGCACCCGGTTTTTTCCTTGCTTTACAGCCCCCGCCCCCTTGCCATCCTTGTCATGCTGGCGGGCGGTTAGCTCAGTCGGTAGAGCAGGAGACTTTTAATCTCTTGGTCCGGGGTTCGAGTCCCCGACCGCCTACCAGCGCCCCCAGCGGCGCGGTGTGGCCGCGGCGGATCGTCCACCGGACAGTGGCGGCGCGCGGCCGCGTTTTTCGTTCGCCTGCGGCCGGCCGGCGGCGGTAGGTTCCACGCCGATGAAAACCCTGAAGCGCGTCCTTCCCTTATTGGCGATGCTGCTGGCGGTGGCGGCGGGAGGCGGTTGGCTGCTGGTGCGCCATGTCGCCACACGCGCCCTGCCGGACTACAACGAGACCACGGCGCTGGAAGGCTTGCGCGGGGAGGTGCGGGTCTTCCGCGACGAGCAGGGGGTCCCGCACGTGTATGCCCCCACCGAACGCGACCTGTATCTGGCCGTCGGGTACGTGATGGCGCAGGACCGGCTGTGGCAGATGGACCTGCTGCGGCGGGCGACCGCCGGCCGCCTGGCCGAGATTTTCGGCGAGCGCCTGGTCGGGACCGACCTGCTGATGCGGGCCCTGCGCATCCCGGAAAAGGCCCGGCGGGTGCTGGAGGACTCCGCGCCGGAGCTGCAGGAGGCGCTCGCGGCGTTCGCCGAGGGGGTCAATTTGCACATCGCCCGCAGCGGCGGCCGGCTGCCGCCGGAATTCACGCTGCTCGGCTACCGCCCCGAGCCGTGGGAACCGCTCCATTCGGCCTGCCTCATCGGCTACATGGCATGGGACCTTTCCGGCGCCTGGCGCAGCGAGCTGGTCCTGCACAAGTTGCGCCAGCGGCTCGATCCGGAGAAATACGCCCAGCTGCTGCCGGACATGGCGTTGCATCCGACCCCCGTGCACCCGGGCGCGGCGGAACCGGGGTTGTTCGCCCTCCTTGAACACGCCGGCGCGCTGCGCGACTTCGGGCTCGAGGTGTCGCGCGCCAGCAACAACTGGGCGGTGGCCCCGCATCGCAGCGCCACCGGCCACGCCCTGCTCGCCAACGACATGCACCTGGCCTTCGGCGCGCCGGGCATCTGGTACCCGATGCACCAGGTCGTCGCGGGGCGGCTGGAGGTCGCCGGCGTGGTGCTGCCCGGCCAGCCGCTGGTGGTCGCCGGCCACAACGCCCGCATCGCCTGGGGGATGACCAACACCGCCGTCGACGACGTGGATTTTTATCTTGAGACCCTTGGCGGAGACCCGCCCGACCGCTACCGGTTCGAGGGTGAATGGCGTGCCCTCGACGTGCGCGTCGAGCGCATCGGCGTGCGCGGCGAGGGCGTGGTGGAACGCACGCTGCGCTTCACCCACCGCGGGCCGATCATTTCCGATTTCAAGGGGCTGCGCGACCAGGCCGTGTCCATGCGTTGGACCGGCAACTGGCCCAGCAATGAGCTGCGCACCGTCTACCTGCTCAACCGCGCGGCCGACTGGGACGCCTTCCGCGACGCCCTGCGGACGATGACCAGCCTGAGCCAGAACGTCGTTTACGCCGACGTGGACGGCAATATCGGCATGCAGACCGCCGGCGGCGTGCCGCTGCGCGCCGCCGGTGACGGGCTGCATGTCCAGCCGGGCGAGACGGCGGCGTATGATTGGACCGGCATGCTGCCCTTCGAGGCGCTGCCCTGCACCTTCAACCCGCCGGAAGGCCATGTCTCCTCGGCCAACAACCGCACCACCGGTCCCGCATACCCGCACCACATCGGCTACCAGTTTGACCTGCCCTTCCGCATCGACCGGATTCGTGAGCTGCTCGACCGCAAGGAGCGCCACGCGGTCGCGGACTTTCAATACATGCTGGCCGATTTCCGCTCCCCGATGGTCGCGCGCCACCTCCCCGTGCTGCTTGAAATCCTGGAGAACACGCCCGGCCTTGGTCCGGCCGAGCGGCGGGCGCACGAACTGCTCAGGCAGTGGGACGGCGCGCTGGACGCCGCCAGCGGCGCGGCGGCGGTGTTCGAGGCCTTCCATCTCCGGTTCCTCGAGCACCTGCTCGGCGACGAGATGGGCCCCGAGCTGTACCACGAGTTCCTCGGCGACGCCTACGGCGTGCGCGCCATCCTCGATCATGTTTGGCGGCACCCGCAATCCAGTTGGGTGGACAATGTCCTCACGGAACAACCCGAGACGTTCGCGGACCTCGTGCGGCTGGCCTTTCGCGACACGGTTGCCGACCTGCAACGCGGGCTGGGCACGGAGCCCGCGCACTGGCGCTGGGGCGATCTGCACCGGCTGACCTTCCGCCACCCCCTCGGGCGGGTGCGCGTGCTCGACCGGCTGTTCGGCCTCAACCGGGGACCCTACCCCGTCGGCGGCGGCAACCACACCGTTTCACCCTATGGCTACAGCTACCAGACGCCGTTTGACGCCCTGTACGGCGCCTCGCAGCGGCACATTTTCCAGCCGGCCGATTGGTCCGCCAACCAGGTCATCCTGCCCACCGGCGTTTCCGGCATCCCGGCCAGCCGGTATTATATGAACCAGACGGAGGCGTTCCTTGCGGACGGCTGGTTCAGCCCGCCCTGGCGCCGCCAGGACGTCGAATCCCGGGCCCGCCACCGGGCGGTGCTCCGGCCGCGCTGAGCCGGCCCCAAAAACCGTGTTGCAGGGCGCCCCGGCGCGCGCCAGAAGGGAAGCCATGCTCTCAATGATCAACCGCTGCGCGATCCTGATCCGCTACAAGGAACCGTTCCTCAAATGGGCGGAGGCGCTCAACGGCGCAAGGCCCGAGGACCCGAACGGCAACGTGTACCTTGCCGAGGAGACGGAAAACGGCACCCGCGAGGAGGTGCGCCTGCTGCTGCGCAAATACTGGCGCGAGATCGCCGACGAGGAATTCTACGGCTGGTGGACCGAGGAGAAGGACTGGCCCGAGCTGAAAACCGTCCGCGACTTCGAGAAGTATTTCCATTGGGAATACCGCGAATTGGTGGGCGACCTCAGCGACACCACCATCCTTCACGACGACGAGCTGGCCGCACCGGAGCACCCGGACCACAGCCTGAACTGACGGGACGGCGGTCGCATGGAAGCGTCGGCACCCGCCGGACCGAAAAGCCCCCTGCCCCGGGTCGTCGTCGGCTCGGTCACCTACCATCCCGCGGTCTTTTCCTCGATGATCAAGCAGGTGGACCCCGCGGCGCGCGACGGCGGGCCGGTGGCCGTCTACAACCGCGAGGGGCTCTACATCGGCACCGGACTCTGGAACAAGGATGCCCGCATCGGCGTGCGCGTCTATTCCATCGACGAGTCCGAGACCCTCGACGACGCGTTCTTCCAGGCCCGCCTCGACGAGGCCGTGTCCCTGCGGCGCGAGTTCCTGCAGCTGGACGCGCGGACCGACGCCTACCGCGTGGTGCACGGTGAGGGCGACCGGCTGAGCGGGTTGACGCTCGACCGCCTCGGCGACACCCTTGTGGGGGAAGTGTTCTCGCGGGCCCTGTGGGGCCGCCTGCCGGGCTGGTTGCCCGGCCTGCACGCGCGGCTGGGCACCCTCCACCACCGCATCACCATGCCGGCCGACGTCGCCCGCAAGGAAAAGGTGCGCAAGGCCCAGCCCCTCGTATCCAAGGGCCTGCCCGAAACGCTGCGCGTCACCGAGAACGGCGTCCGCTACTGGGTGGACCTGCGCGAGGGCCACAAGACCGGGTTCTTCTGCGACCAGCGCGAGAACCGGCGCCGCCTGGCCGCCTTCTGCGCCGGCCAGCGCGTGCTCGACCTGTGCTGCTACACGGGCGGGTTCGCGCTGTCGGCCAAGGTCACCGGCAAGGCCGGCGACGTCACCGGCGTCGATCTCGACGAGAAGGCGGTCGCGTTGGCAAGGCGCAACGGCCACCTCAACCAGTGCCGCGTCAACTGGGTCCACGCCGACGCGTACTCCTACGCGCGCCAGATGGTGCAGAACGGCGAGCGTTTCGACGTGGTCGTGTGCGACCCGCCCAAATTCTGGCTCACCCGCGCGGGCGAGCAGGGCGCGCTGTCGCGCTACAACGACCTCAACGCGCTGGCCGGCCAGCTCCTGCGGCCCGGCGGGCTGCTGGTCACCTGCTCCTGCTCGGGACTGCTGTCGCCCGAGCATTTCCAGGCGACCGTCACCCGCGCCATCCACCGCCTCGGCAAGCGCCTGCAAATCCTCGACTTCACCGGCGCCGGACCGGACCACCCGGTCTGGTCGAGCGCGCCCGAAACCCGCTACCTCAAGGTGCTCTGGGCGCGGGTCTGGTGAGGGGGCGCCGGCGGTCGTTCGTCGCGGGTTGGCGGATCAGGGCCGCTCGACGCGCGCGCGGATGAAGCGCGGGGCGGCGGGAGCGGCCGGGGTGTTGTCGCGCGCCTCGAGCACGGATTCGGTCTCGGCGAGGATCGTGGTGTGCTCCGGCCCGCTGTCCCAGAGCGAGAGACCGCCGCTCACCTCGATGGTGTAGACCAGGTCGTGCGCCGCCGGGTTCTTGTGCACGGTCAGCTTGTTGTAGTGGAATTCCCCGACAATCTCGGCGGCAAGCGCCGGCAGGACCGACGGGTCGGGCACCGCCGGGTTCCCGCCGGCAAGGGCGTATTCGAACAGGTTCGGGACGCCGTCGCCGTCCGGGTCCGCCAGCGGGCCCGTGATGGCCGGATCGGTCTCGCCGGGCCAATGCAGCGCCGCCCACGCGTCGTACCCGGAGAGCGGCGGCGGCAGGACCTCCAGCTCGAAAATCTGGAAGGTGGTGTAGCTGCCGTCGGTGACGCTGAGGGTGATCTCGACCGTGCCGGCGTCGCCCGCTTGCGGCGTGCCGGACAGCGTTCCGGTGCCGTCCCCCGCCGCGGCAAAACCCAGCCAGCCGGGCAGGCCGCCGGCGGAGAGCAGCAGTTCGCCGGGAGGCGTGTCGGCGTCGCTGGCGGCGACCGTGTGGCTGAACGGCGCGCCCGCGACGGCCGGGCCGGCCGGCGCCGGCGAGGCAAACACCGGCGGCAGCGGCGTGATGCCGCCGCCGCTGGTCACCTGGAGGCTGTCGATGTTCCACCCGAACGACTGGTTGGCGCCGTCGGTCTGCAGCTGGAACCGCAGGTACAGGCTCGGCTGATTGTCGGCGGCGGCCGGAAGGGAATAGACCTGTTCGGACCAGGCGTTCTCGATGATGTTGGAATGGCTCGCCAGCTGGGTCCAGGTGGACCCGTCGAGGGAAAAGTGGATTCTGCCGTAATCGGTGGAGGCGCCCCTTTTGGCCAGCCCCAGCCAGCGGTGGAACGCGAGCCGGATGCCGGCGCGGCCGACGGTGCTGACCGGCGGGAGGACCGCGTGGGTGTTGATGTTGTTCGGATAGTTGCCATTCAGATACGTGCCGAGCACCTTGGTCCCGCTGAAGGCGGCGCCGGGCCCGCCGACGGCGGCCTGGTTGGGCGCGCCGACTTCCCAGCCCGGCCCGAGCGTCAGCCCGGCCGCGTCCGCGAAGGTCGTGGCATACAGAATGTTGGCCGGCATCAGGAAGGCGTTGGGCAGCACCGCCTCGGCGCCGCCGGGGTTGCGCACCACCACGTCCCAGTAGCCCTTGGCCATGACGGCGGTGTCGACCCGCGCGTCGATGCGGCCGCCGACGACCCGGTGCGCGTAGGCGGCGACGTCCGGCGAGCCGGCGCGCCGCAGGATCACGTCGGCCCCCAGCAGGAAACCGGCGCCGTGGACCGTGAGGGCGAAGAAGTCGGTGCCGTCGCCGGTATCCGGGGCGATGGACGCCACGGAAGGACTGACCGGCCCGCTCCGGGCCATGCCGCTGACCGCCAGCGAAAAGGCCTGCCGGCCGCCGGCAAGGGCGCCGCTGTGGCCCACCGTGATCGTGTAGATACCCGGCGCCGGGACGGCGACGAGGACTTGCTCCACGTTGTCGGTGAAGTTGTTGCCGGTGGTGGCGGTCGCGCCGTACAGGCTTGGGTCGTAGGCGGGCGTGCCGCCGCTGCCCGTGGTGAACGGCATCACGAAGGGATAGTAAGTCGTCACGCCGTCCGGCGCGATGAGGCGCAGATCGAGGTCGTTGACCAGGCGCGGCGCGCGTGTGGCGGTTTCCGGGGTCTGGGCCGCGCCCGGCGAATCGAGCCAGGCCAGCGTCACGCGGATCGGCCCGCTGCCGTCGTAGGTGTATTCGGCGCTCCAAGTCTGCCCCTGCGTGAGGAGGTCCTCGACGACCACGCGGCTGGCGGGATCATCCGCATAGCGCTTCAGGATTCCGCCGGCCTTGAGGACGTTGACGATCCCCCAGCCGTAAGTGTAGTCGGGGCCGGGATTCCCGCGGTCGTCGGCGGTGTTCACGAGCAGCGCGCGGAGCGTCGCGCTGCGCAGAAAATGCCCGGGGAAGCGCCGGTTGAAGTAATCGATCAGCAGCACCGTGCTGCCGGAGGCGTTGGGGGTCGCCATGCTGGTGCCGCTCATGGTGCTGGAGCCGCTCTCGCCGTCGGTTGAGGTGACCCCGTCGCCGTTGGCGGTGAGGTCCGGCTTGATGCGGCCGTCGAAGGTCGGCCCGCGCGAGCTGAAACTGTTGATGTTGCCGCCGCCGGTGTAGTTGCCGGCCGCGTCGCGGGACACGTCCGTCACCGAGCCGATGGTGATGAAGTTCTTGGCGACGGGCCAATGCTGGCCGATGGTCGCGTAGCCCGGGCCGTCATTGCAGGCGCCGTAGAAATGAATGTAGTGGGGCGTGTCCCACAGGGTCTGGTCGAAATCGGCCGAGACCCAGGTGTAGATGCCCCGGTTTTCGTTGGTGTCCGTCGACCCCAGCGAGGTGGTGCCCATCACCGAGCGCATCTGCGGCGCGCCGGTCACGGGATTCACCGTTTCCAGCGTCTGCCCGGGCCAGGCCATGCCGTAGCCGGTGATGTCCGCGGTGTACTGCTGGATGTGGGCGCGCAGCCACAGCCGGGGGGCCATGCCCATCAGGTTGCTGTTGTAGCCCCATGCCGCGACCGTCCCGGCCACGTGGGTCATGTGCGCGCGGTTGCCGTCCGGATAACCCGGAACCTCCGACAGCACGATGCGCGAGCCGCCGCCGGCCGGCAGCTGAAACTCGACGTGCTGATAAATCTCCCCGTGGTCGTTGACGTTCACATACATTCCCTCGCCGCTGAGGGTCGCGCCGACCAGCGGATCGAAGGCGGCGTTCAGGCGCACGCGGTTGGCGTTGGTGGAGACGGCGGCGTTGACGTTCTGGGTGAAGGTGTAGACCGGATCGACCCCGTCGAAGCCGATCAGCGCGAAGCCGCGCCCGTGCTCGTCGATGCCGCCGCTGGCGATGCCAACGTGCTCCCCGCGCGCGGCCGCCAGCCGGGCCTGCATCGCCTCCATGCGCGCGGTCCATGCGCTGTGGGCGGCGTGCTCGCCGGGCGTCAATTCATGCCCGTATTGCGCGCGGGCCTCCAGCAAGGCCGCATGGAAGGCGTTCAAATCGGTCGGATCGACGGCCGGAAAGCGCTTCCGGAACGTCTCCAGATCGCCCTGCTGGGTAGGGGCCAGCAGGTGGGCGTACGCCTCAACCGGCGGCACCTGCACCGCCCACGGCCCCTGCGGCACGCGCTGCGGCGAGCCAAAGCCACCGCCGCCGGCGGAACCCGCCCCCAGTGCCGCGCCGCCGGCTGCGAAGGTTGCCCCGCCGGCCGAAGCGGCCGGCGGCACCGGCGCGGCGGCCTGGGAAAGAGCCGCCTCACGCGGTGCCGCGGTTGGGGCCCGCCAGAGCCACAACAGGGCCGTGGCGGCGCCCAGAAGGACCAATAGGATCAGGCGGGCTCTCTTCATCCGGCAGGATCGGGTTGAGAATAAACAGCATCATCACGCGCAAGGAAAGCCGATAAATGGGCCGGCTGGGGGCGCTCCGGGCTTTCAGCGCCGGATCACGAACCGGTACGGCCGCTGGCTCCAGTCCGGCCCCGCATAGGCGACGCCGATGCGCGGTCCGACCGCCACCGCCGAGTCGGGAACCGGTTCGCCCGGCTCGATCCACAGCCCGGACGGCCGGGCGGCCGGACGGCCGTTCAGCGCGCCGGTGATGCCGAGCGCGCGGGTCAGCCGGCCCGGACCGGCGCACGGGCCCGCCCCCCGCAGCAGAACCGCGGCCGGATGCCCCTCCTCGCAGGTCACGATGTTGAGCATCCAATGCATGCCGTAGCAGAAATACACATACCAGACCCCCGGCGGCCCGAACATCACCGCCGTGCGCGGCGTGCGCCCGCGGTGGGCATGGCAGGCGCGGTCCTCCGGACCGATGTACGCCTCCGTCTCGGTGATCGGCCAGCGCTGGATGCGGCCGTCGCGCCGGCGGCACAACCGGCAGCCGAGTAGTTCCCGCGCCACGACGAGGGCGGGACGCTCGAAGAAGGCGCGGGCAAGGGGGCGGACCATGCCGGGAAACTCAGTCTGGCCGCTGTCCCGCGGCGAAGACCCGCCGCAGGGTCTCGCCGGCCGCCGCCATCGCCTCGGCGAAGGTGAGGCCGATGACCGGCCGGCCGGTCGCGGCGTCGCGGAACTCGGCATCCTGGCCGTCGCCAAGCAGCATGCGGTAATCGATGGTGATCTCGGTCCCCGCCGGGATCGGTTCGGCGGCGATGACGAACCCCAACACCCACAGCGCGTTGGGCGTGAAACTGTGATTGAGGTAGGATTCGTCGCTCCAGTGCGGATCGACCGTGTAGACGCCCTCGAACCACCGGATCGCCGAGGCGCGCTCAACCGACCCGGGCGGCAGCCGGGAAACCTCCGCCTCGGTCAGCAGCGCGTGGCGTTCGTTGGGAAACACGATCACCCGCCCGGGCTGCAGGTCTTCCCTCGCGAACACACCCTTGCCGGCGCCGGGTATCGTGGAGGCGGCGATCGTGTAGGCCACGGCAAACATGAGCCCGTTTTCCAAGCAGGCGCCGCCACCGGGCGTCAATCGCCGTTTTTCCCGAACGGGACGGGCCCGCCCCGGCAACCGCTCATGCGTCCGGGTGCGGATGCGCGTCGGCAGGATTGGCTCCGCCGGGGTTAGGCTGCCCGAGGTAATTGCAGGACCGCCAGGCGTGATAGCCGACCCCATCCAGCCAGCGCATCGCGTCCAGCAACTCGAGCGTCTGCTCCGGCCGCCAACCGCCGCTGGCCGCCTGGGCCAGAATCGCCGGGCGCTCCTTGCGCCGCAGGTCGGCAAGACGCAGCGAAAGTTCCCGGACCCGCTCAAGCCAGTCCGGCCCTGCCCGGTCGCTCAGCCCCGCCTCCCCGACATCGAGAATGTCCCGCGTGCAGGCCAGCGCCGCCTGCAGCCGGGGGTGCGCCAGTATCTCCCGGGCCGTCCCCTCCGGCTCAAGGCTGGCCAACAGCCGGCTCAGGTGGTCCACCGCGTGCATCTGCGCCACCCGCAACCGCGAGAACGGCTCGTCCTCGGACATCGCCGGGATGCGGGCGAAAAAGTCCCGGGCATCCCTGAAGGCCTGCCGGATTTCCGTTTCCCCGCCCGGAGCAGGCGCCCCCGTGCCGCTCGCCAGCGCGGTCCGAATAAGGCGGAACACCGCGCAGGCAATTTCCGCAAAGGCCCGTCGGCTGGCCTCCAACGCCACCGCGGGCACGTTCAACAATGAGCCATCCAGGTGTCGCGTGAGAGCCGACCCTTTCTCCGGCAGCAGCCGCTCGATGAAGCCGCAAAAGCGCTCCACCCACGGCAGGAACAACACCACCCCCAACGCGATGAAGGTGGTGTGAAAGGCTGCCAGACTGTTGGTCCCGGCCGTCAACCCCAGGTGCGCCTGCGCCCACCCGATTCCCCACAGCAGCACCGGCAGCAGCACCACCGCCACCAGAGCGGTCGCCAGGTTGAACAGAACGTGCGCCATAGCCGTGCGCTTCGCCGGCACGCTGCCGCCAATCGCGGCCAGCACCCCCGTCACCGTCGTCCCGACCGCCGCCCCGATCACCACCGAGGCCGCCTGCTCGAAGTTGACCGCCCCCGCATGCAGCGCCGTCAGCGTCGTCGCCACCGCCGCGCTCGATGATTGCAAAATGACTGTCAGCACCGTCCCGATCACCATCGCCAGCAAATGCCCCGGCAGACCGCCTGCCGGCAGCGCCGCAAGGTCAAACACCCCCGCCAGCCCCGCCATCCCCTCCTGCAAGGTTTGGATGCCGATGAATATCAGCCCGAACCCCGCCACCGCCAATCCCAGCGCCTTGGACCGCCCGCGCCCCAGCAGCCGCAGCAAGGCCCCCGCCCCCACCAGCGGCAGCGCATAGTAACCGAGGCTGACCTTCAGCCCCAGGATCGACACAATCCATCCGGTCCCCGTCGTGCCCAGACTCGCCCCGAACACCACCCCCACCGCTTGCGGAAAACGCAGCAGCCCCGCGCTCACAAACCCGATCACCGCCACCGTCGTCGCACTCGACGATTGCACCAGCAGCGTCGCCACCACCCCCGAGCCGAACGCCTTCAGCGGCGTCCCCGTGAACCGCACCAGCGCCCGCCGCAACGCCTCCCCCGCGTACGCCTTCAACCCGTCCGTCAACAGCACCATCCCCATCAGGAACAGCCCGATCCCTCCCACCAGCTTCACCACCATACCCCCCCCACCCCTGCGCCGAAAAGGGGTCAGGTCAATAATTTAAATGTTGACCCCCGCCGGCGGGCGGGGAAACACTGCCGTCCATGCCCAGGGCAGTGCGATTGGAGTTTCCGGGCGCGATCTACCATGTGCTCAACCGCGGCAACTACCGGAAGGACCTGTTTACCGATCCCGGCAGCGCGCACGCCTTTGAGCAGGCCCTGTTCGAGGTGGCGCGGCGGAATGGCTGGAAGCTGCACGCGTACGCGATCCTGAGCAACCATTTCCACCTGGCGGTGGAGACGCCCAACGCCAACCTCGTGGCGGGCATGCAGTGGTTGGAGGGCACCTTCGCCGCGCGCTTCAACCGCTTCAACAAGGAAAGCGGCCACGTATTTCAAGGCCGCTACAAGGCGCTGGTGGTTCAGCCCGGCCAGCACCTGCTCGCGGTTGTCGATTACATTCACCTGAACCCCGTGCGGGCGGGCCTCTGCCCCCTGGACGGGCTCAAGGAGTACCCATTTTCCAGCTACCAGAAGTTTTTTCGTGCAAAGCCGCCGGAGGGGCTGGAGCGGGCCGCATTCCTGACCCAGCTCAAGCTCCCCGACAGCGTTGCAGGGATGAACCGCTACGCCGAGCACCTCAAGGCGGTCCTCGAGAAGGACCCCGGCCGGCGCGAGGAACTGGACCGGCAATTCTGCCGCGGCTGGTTCCTCGGCGAACAGGAATACCGCGAAGCGCTCCTCAAACAGATGGGCGACAAGCAGCTGCGCCCCAGCTGGCACGGCCCCGAACTGCAGGCCATCCGCGAAGCCGAATGGGAATCCCTGGTGACCGCGCGCCTGCGGGACTTGCGCAAGGATGCCGCCGCCGTCGCCACCGATCCCAAGGGCGCCGCCTGGAAGGTCGCAATCGCCCGCTTCATGCGCGCCCACAGCACCGCCAGCAACCCCTGGCTGGCCCGCCGCCTCAACATGGGCCACCCCTCGCGGGTGAGCAACTTGGTCCACGGCCGCGCAAAGGGGTCAGGTCAATAATTTAAATGTCCGCCCGGGCGGACATTTAAATTATTGACCTGACCCCTTTGCGCAAAATCTGGGCCGGGTGGAGGGCGGCGCGGCCGGTGGCGTCGCGGATGTGGTGGCGGCAGCTGGTGCCGGGGGCGGCGATGAGGTGGGCGGGGCCGGCGGCGCGGATGCGGGGGAAGAGGACGAGCTCGCCGACGCGCTGGGCCAAGTCGTAGTGTTCGCGCTCGTAGCCGAAGGCGCCGGCCATGCCGCAGCAACCGGAGGGGATGAGCTGGACGGAATGGCCGGGTGGCAGGGACAGCATGCGGACGGTGGGGGTGAGGGAAGCGAGGGCCTTTTGCTGGCAATGGCCATGGAGGAGAATGACGCGGTCGGCGGGATGGAAGTGTTCCGGGCGGATGCGGCCGGCATCCATCTCAGCGGCGATGAACTCCTCGAGCATCAGGCAATGGGGGGCCAAGGCGCGCGCGGCGGCCTGTTCGCGGCCGCGCAGCAAGTCGGGGTATTCGTCGCGGAAGCAGAGGATGGCGGAGGGCTCGATGCCGACGAGAGGCGTCTCGCGGGAAACGAGGGGGGCCAGGCGGGCGACATTCTCGCGGGCGAAGCGGCGGGCGCGGCGCAGCAGACCCTTGGAAAGTGAGGCGCGCCCGCTTTCGACATGGGGCGGGATTGTGACGGCATAGCCGAGCGCTTCGAGGAGTTCGACCGCGGCGATGCCGACCTCGAGGTCGTTGTAATTGGTGAATTCGTCACAGAAGAGGAAGAGCCGGCGCCCGTTGCGGGGCGCGGTGGCCGGCGACCGCTGGTGAAACCACTTGCGCAGGGTGGTGCGTCCGAGCAGGGGTATGGAGCGGTCCGGATGGAACCCGACAACGCGGTTGGCGAGGCGGCGCAGCGCGGGGGTGCCGAACACCGCGTTCCATGCCCAGGGCGCCAGCGAGGCCCAGCGGGCCGTTGTCGCGAAATGCGCGACCAGGCGGGCGCGCAGGGGCGTGCCATGGGCATCGTAGTAATGCTGCAGGAACTCAGCCTTGAGCTTGGCCACGTCGACGTTGGAGGGGCACTCCGCCTTGCAGGCCTTGCAGGACAGGCACAAGTCCATGACCTCCTTGATTTCCTCGCTGGCGAAAGGGCGGCGCTGGTCGGGCGGATGAGTCAGGATGTGCCGCATAATGTTGGCGCGGGCGCGCGGGGTGTCCTTTTCCTCGCGGGTGGCCATGTAGCTGGGGCACATGGTGCCGCCGCTCAGGTGGGTCTTGCGGCAATCACCGGAGCCGTTGCACTTCTCGGCGGCGCGCAGGATCCCCATGACATCCGAGAAATCGAAGACGGTGTCGTATTCGGGCGTGGGGTGGCCGGGACGGTAGCGGTGGAACTGGTCCATGGGCGGGGTGTCGATGACCTTGCCCGGATTGAAAATGTTGAGCGGATCAAACAGCTCCTTGATCCGGCGCATCAAGGCGTAGCAGGCATCCCCCACCATGAACCGGATGAATTCGCCGCGCAGGCGGCCGTCGCCGTGCTCGCCGCTGAGCGAGCCGCCGTACTTTTTGACCAGCGCGGCAACGTCCTCGGCGATGGCGCGGAACATGCGGTGCCCCGCCTCGGTCTTGAGATTGATCAGCGGACGGGTGTGCAGCTCGCCGCTGCCGGCGTGCGCGTAGTAGACGCATTCGATGCCGTATTTGCCGCGCATCAGGGCGTCGAATTCGGCGATATAGGCGGGCAGGTCGCGCACATCGACGGCGGTGTCCTCCACCACTTCGGCGGGCCGCGTGTCACCGACGACATTGGTCATGACACCCTGCCCGGCCCGGCGCAATTCCCACACGCGGTTGCCATCCTCGCCCCAGAGCACGGGGTAGGCGTAACCGTAGCCGGCCGCGCGCAGCTCACGCTCAAGGGCCGCCATCTCCGCCTCGATCTGTTCCCGCCGCTCGCGCCGGATTTCAATCACCAACACCGCGCCCGGGTCGCCCACGACGAAGAAGCGGTTCCTGCGCTGCTCGATATTGGCCTTGGTGCACTCGAGAATGTGCCGGTCGATCAGCTCGACGGCCATCGGGCCATGGCGCAGGGCGATCAGGTTCGCATGCAGCGCCTCGATCACCGAGCTGAAGTGCGCGCACATGAGGGCGCCCGGCGGCGGCACAGGGACACAGTTGAGCTCGTACTCGACGCCGAGAACCAGCGTGCCCTCCGAGCCGGCGAGCAACTGGCAGAGATTGAAGGGTCTTTCCGACTCCGGATCGAACACCCGCGCGTCCATCAGCTGGTCAAGCGCATAGCCGGTGTTGCGCCGCGTCACCGTCGGGCGGGGAAAATGGTCCCGGATGAGGCGGCGGGTGGCCGGGTCGCCCAGCATTTCCCGGATGCCGCGGTAAATGCGCGTCTCAAGCGAGTCGGGGCCCTCGCACTTCGCCGCAAATTCTTCCGGGGAAAGGGGCCCGAAGACCGCCTCGCTGCCGTCACTCAGCAGGCCGCGCACAGAGACCAAGTGCTCGCGCGTGCTGCCGTAAACAATGGAGTTGGCGCCGCAGGAATTGTTGCCGACCATGCCGCCGATCATGGCCCGATTGGCCGTGGAGGTTTCCGGCCCGAACATCAGCCCGTGGGGGGCAAGCGCCATGTTGAGCTCGTTGCGGATCACCCCCGCCTGGACCCGCGCCCGCCGCGCCGCAGGGTCGATGGCCAGGATCCGCGTGAAGTGGCGCCCCATGTCCACGACAATCCCGTTGCCGACCACCTGGCCGGCCAGCGAGGTGCCGGCGGTGCGCGGAATCAGGCCGATGCGGTGCGCGCGCGCGAACCGGATGAGCGCCCGCAGGTCCGCCTCCGTGCGGGGCAGCGCCACCGCCGCCGGCAGCTCCTGGAACTCGGAGGCGTCCGTGCTGTACAGCTTGCGCAACACCGGACCGGTGTGCAGCTCCCCATCAAGCTCCGCGGCCAGCACCGCCGACGGCAAAGCCCACCCTTTTTCCGGCATGAACGGGTTGTGAAGGCGAAAAGGGGTCAGGTCAATAATTTAAATGTGCGGCGCGCCGCACATTTAAATTATTGACCTGACCCCTTTTCGCCGATTGACAGGGGGGCGGGGATTGTCTCCTGCTGGCGGCACGTAGCCCCGAGTTCTTAACCAACCCGAAACGACCATGAAACAGACTGCTCCTTATGAACATGCCCGGCGCCTGGCGTTGTGGCTGGGGGTGCTGGTGACGGCGGTCCCGATGGCGGACGCGCTGACCTTCAGCGCGGGCGAAGTGGATGCGCGGCTGGACCTCACGCTGTCGGTGGGGGGGACCTACCGGCTGGTGAGCCCGCAGCGGGACCTGTACGGGCTGGCCAACGGCGGGCTGCAGTATTCGGTGAACGCGGACGACGGCACCCTGAACTACGGCAAGGGCTGGGTGTCGGCGCCGCTGTTGGCGAGCGCGGACCTTGAGCTGCGCTATGCGGACAGCGGGGCATTTTTCCGGGCCAACGGGTTTTACGACTACATCAACAAGGACCGGGAGCGGGCGCGGCGGCCGCTGAGCGAGGAGGCGATGGACCGAGTGGGCAGCCGCTTCGACCTGCTGGACGCGTACCTGTGGACCAATGTGCGGGCCGGGGACAGGCCGGTGAACCTGCGGCTGGGCCGGCAGGTATTGAACTGGGGGGAGAGCACCTTCATCCCGAACGGCATCAACGCGATCAACCCGGTGGACGTGTCGAAGCTGCGGCTGCCGGGCTCGGAGCTGCGCGACGCGTTCCTGCCGGTGTGGATGGCGAGCGTCTCGGCGGGGCTCAGCGAAAACGTGACGCTGGAGGCGTTTTATCAAATCCGCTGGAAGGAAGTGATCATCGACCCGCCGGGGACCTACTTCAGCACGAACGACTTTGTGGGCCGGGGCGGGGACAAGGTGTACCTCGGCTTCGGGGCGATCGGGGACGGCACACCGTTTGGGGCAATCCCGCGCGGCGAGGACATCCGCCCCTCCAACTCGGGCCAATTCGGCGTTGCCTGCCGTATCTTTGCGCCGGCGCTCAACCGCAGCGAGTTCGGGCTGTATTTCCTGAAGTACCACAGCCGGGTGCCGGTGCTGAGCGCGCGCACGCCGACCACGCCGATCAACCCCAACCTAACGGGGCCGCTGACGATGGTGTTCATGCAGGCGGGCATGCCCGCACAGATGGCGCAGGCGCAAGCGCAGGGGCTGTTCCAACTGCTGACGCTGTTGCAGACGCAGGGACCGGGGGCGCTGACCCCGGACCAGTTGGCGACCCTGCAGGCGCCGCAGACCCAAGCGGCGATCAACGGCGCGCGGCAGATCGCGCTGCTGACCAGCGCGGCCACGGGGCGTTATCTGGTCGAGTACCCGGAGGACATCAAGCTGGCCGGTTTCAGCTTCAATACGGACGTGGGCACGACCGGCGTCTCCCTGCAGGGGGAAATTTCCTATCGCTGGGACCAGCCGCTGCAGGTCGACGACGTGGAGCTGCTGTTCGGCGCGTTGTCCTCCATCAATCCCGGCTTTGGCCCGATCAACCAAGTGGGCAACTTCCTCGGCCAGCTGGACACGTATGTGCGCGGTTGGACACGGGAGAAGGTCTGGCAGGCGCAGATGACCGCGACCAAGGTGTTCGGCCCGAATCTGGGCGCCGACCAGGCGGTCCTTCTGGTGGAAGCGGGGGCAACTTACGTGATGGGCTTCCCGTCCAAGGACGAGTTGCGCTACGAGGCGCCGGGCACGTTCGTGGGGGGCAATCCGGCCGCCACCGCGGCCGGTCTGCAACCCGCCACCGAACCGGCGGGCCATTTCGCCGACCGCTTCTCGTGGGGCTACCGTGCGGTTGCGCGGCTCGATTACACGAACCTGCTGTTCAGCACCAACGTGTCGCCGCTCCTGCAGTTTGCGCATGACGTGGACGGGACGACCCCGCAGCCGCTGGGCACCTTTGTGCGCGGACGCATGTCCACGACCGTCGGGGTCGAGGCCGCCTACCAGAACGCCTGGGTGGCCAACATCAGCTACACCAATTATTTCGGCGCCGGCCGGCGCAACCTGATCCACGACCGCGACTTCGTCTCCGTGACCCTGAAATACTCGTTCTAACCCGGCACTCCAAGGACACCCAAATGCAATCCAACCTGCTTTCCGTTTCCGTTTTTCTACTTTCCTTCGGCGGCGTCGCGCTGCTGCAAGGGGCCGTCACCGCCGAACAGGCCGCCCGGTTGGGCAACGACCTGACCCCGATCGGGGCCGAGCGCGCGGGCAGCGCCGACGGCGTCATTCCGCCCTGGGAGGGCGGCATCACCGCGCCACCGCCCGGCTACACCGTGGGGATGCAACACATCGACCCGTTCCCCGAGGACCGTCCCCTCTGCACGGTGACCGCGCAGAACATGGAGGAGCACGCCGAACACCTCTCCGAGGGCCACAAGGCGATGCTGCGCCTGTACGCGGACACCTACAAGATGCCGGTTTACCCCACGCGCCGGAGCGCCTCCTACCCGCAGGCGGTCTATGACGCGACCCGCCGAAACGCGGTGAACGCGCGGCTGGTGGGTGACGGCGCCGGCGTGGCGGGCACCCGCTTCGGCTACCCGTTCCCCATTCCGCAGCGCGGCGAGGAAGTGATGTGGAACCACCTGATGCGCTACCGCGGACAGGGGGCGAGCCGCACCATCACCCAGGCGGCGCCGACCCGCCGCGGGGACTACACGCTGGTGGAGTTTCACGACGACTTTCTGTTCAACTACGGCGGCGGCCCCGACGCGCCCGTGCAGGACGAGAACATCCTGCTGTACCTGCGGCAGGCGGTGGTGGCCCCGGCGCGGCTGGCCGGCTCCATCCTGCTGGTGCATGAGACCCTCGACCAGATCAAGGAGCCGCGCCGCGCCTGGACCTACAATGTCGGCCAGCGCCGCGTCCGCCGCGCCCCGAACGTGGCCTACGACAATCCCGGGACGGCCGCCGACGGCATGCGCACCAGCGACCAGTTCGACATGTTCAACGGCGCGCTCGACCGCTACGACTGGAAGCTGCTGGGCAAGCGCGAGCTGCTGGTGCCGTACAACAACTACCGGCTCCACAGCAGCGAGGTGAAGGTCCGCGACATCCTCCAGCCGCTGCACATCAACCAGGACTTGGCGCGCTACGAGCGCCACCGCGTGTGGGTGGTCGAGGCGAACCTCAAGCCCGGCACCCGCCACATCTATCCGCGCCGCGTGTTTTACCTGGACGAGGACAGCTGGCAAATCCTGCTGGTCGAGCAATACGACGGCCGCGGCGAACTGTGGCGCGTGTCCGAGGGCTTCGCGATCAACTACTACGACGTCCCGTGCCTGTGGACCACCATCGAGGTGCACACCGACCTGCAGTCCGGCCGCTACTTGGCCATCGGCATGGACAACGAGCTCAAGCCCTACGACTTCAGCCGGATTCTGACGCCGGCGCATTTCACGCCCTCGGAACTGCGGCGGGAGGGCGTGCGGTAGGAGCGCGGCATGCGCGGCCAGGCGATCACACGGCTGGGGTGGCTCGGACTGCTGCTGGCGGGCCCCTGCCTGCCGGCGCAGCCCGAACGCCCGGCCGAAATCATGCCGCTGGCCGACCGGTCGCTGCTGCTCGATGTGACGCTGGCCGGCGACCGGGCGGTGGCCGTCGGTGAGCGCGGGCACATTCTGGTGTCGGATGACGACGGCCGCACCTGGCGGCAAGTCCCCTCCCCCACCCGCGCCACGCTCACCGCGGTCAGCTTCGCCGACGCGCGGCATGGCTGGGCGGTCGGGCACGACAACACCGTCCTGGCGACCGCCGACGGCGGGGAATCCTGGCGCCTGCAGTATCCCCCCGGCCCCCGCGACATCAGCCTGCTCGCGGTGCACTTCACCGATGCCCGCCGCGGCATCGCCGCGGGCGCCTATGCGGCATTCTTCACGACCGCCGACGGCGGCCTCACGTGGGTCCGCCGCAATGTGCTGGAAGAGGAACTACACGTGAACCGCATCACCCGCGGCCCCGACGGGCGCCTGTTCATGGCGCTCGAGGGCGGCGCGCTGCTGGTCTCCGGCGACGACGGCGAAAGCTGGGAGCCGCTCGACTCGCCCTACGCGGGCTCGCTGTTCGGCGTGCTGCCGCTGACCGCGCGGACCTGGCTGGCCTACGGCCTGCGCGGGCACGTGTTCCGCTCGGCCGACGAGGGCGCGACCTGGGACAGCATCGCGACGCCGTCGCCGGTGCTGATCACCCATGCGCTGCGCCTGTCGGGCGGCGCCATCGTGCTGGCCGGGCAGGGCGAACAGTTCATGGTCAGCCATGACGGCGGCCGCCGTTTTGAGCTTTGGCGGGTCCCCGTCCAAGCCGCCGCGGCCCTGACGGAAGCGGCCGACGGCGCCCTGCTGGCCGTGGGCGGCAACGGCGTGCACCGCCTGCAACCGCCGCAGCGGTCCCCCGCGTCCCGCAATCCATGAGCGAATCCCCCGCAACCGCGCCCCCGCCGGCCGGGCCGCCATCCGGGATGCCCCGCATCAGCGCCTTCGCGGAGCGGCTGTTCCGCCGCCGCGGCTGGGTGCTGGCACTGTTCATCGCCGTTTCGCTCGGGCTGTTGTGGTCGGCGCTGCACACGCGGGTCGACGCGGGTTTCACCAAGCAGCTCCCGCTCAGCCACGAGTACATCCAGACCTTCCTCCGGTACCAGGACGAGTTCGGCGGCGCCAACCGCGTGCTGATCGCGTTCACGGTGGACCACGGCGACATCTTCACCCCGCTCTTCTTCGAGCTGTTGCGCGCGGCCACCGACGAGGCCTTCTTCATCCCCGGGGTCGACCGCGCCCAGGTCACGTCCATCTGGACCCCGAACGTCCGCTTCATCGAGATCGTCGAGGACGGCTTCAGCGGCGGCAACGTGGTGCCGGCCGACTTCCGCGGCACCGCCGAGCAATTGCTGGCCGTGCGCGAGAACATCCTCAAATCCGGCCGGCTCGGCCAGCTGGTCGCCAACGACTTCACCGGCGCGATCATCTCCGTGCAGTTGCTCGAGGTCGACCCGGCCACCGGCAAGCGGCTCGACTACATGGCGGTGGCGCGCCACCTCGAGGAGCACTTCCGCGCCCCCTACGAGAAGCGCGGCGCGGAGATCGGGCTGCGGGTGCACATCATCGGGTTCGCCAAGGTGATCGGCGACGTGCGCGACGGCGCCGCCAACGTGATCCTGTTCTTCTTCGTCTCGCTGCTGATCACCGCGGTGTTCGTGTATTTCTACGCGCAGTCCAAGCGGCTGGCGGGGCTGACGGTGTTCACCGCGCTGATCGCGGTGGTGTGGCAGCTCGGGCTGCTGCACCTGCTCGGCTTCGGCATCGACCCGATGTCGATTCTGGTGCCGTTCCTGGTGCTGGCGATCGGGGTCAGCCACGGCGTGCAGATGGTGCGCTGCTTCCGCAGCGCCTTCTTCGAGGGGCGTTCCAGCCTCGAGGCCGCGCGCGAGAGCTTCACCCAGCTGCTGATTCCCGGATCGACCGCGCTGGCCACCGACCTGATCGGGTTCATCACCATCCTGGCGATCCGCATCCCGATCATCCAGGAGCTGGCGGTCACCGCCAGCCTCGGCATTTTCTGCCTGTTCTTCACCAACCTGCTGCTGCTGCCGGTGGTGCTGTCCTATGTGCGGCTGGACCCGGCCCTGCGCGAGCGCATGCGCGAGCGGCACGCGCGCACCGACCGGTTCTGGAGCGCGGTGGCCGGGGTGGCCCGGCCGGGCTGGTCGCTGGCGGTGCTGGCGCTCGCCGCGCTGCTGGGCTACGGCGGCCTGCGCCAGGCCGTGCAGGTGCGCATCGGCGACCTCAGCCACGGCGTGCCGGAACTGCGCGAATCGTCCCGCTACAACCGTGACAGCGCGGTGATCAGCCAGCGCTTCGACATCGGCGTCAACATCATCACGGTGATCTGCGAGACCATCCCGAACGGCTGCGTTAACTTCGAGGTGATGGAGCAGATCGACCGGCTGGCATGGCACGCGCGTAACACGCCCGGCGTGCAGTCCGTGGCGTGCCTGCCGATCGTCGCGAAGACGATCAACCAAGGCTTCAACGAGGGCAACCCGAAGTGGCACGTGCTGCCGCGCCACCCGGCCACGCTGAGCCAGGCGATCACCCCGGTGGACACCGCCACCGGCCTGCTCAACGCCGACGGCAGCGTGCTGCCCGTGTACATTTTCCTGCGCGACCACCGCGCCGAGACCATAGCCGGCGTGGTCCAGACCGTGAAGCGTTTCCGCGAGGCCGAGGCCTCCAGCCTGGTGGATTTCCGCCTGGCGACCGGCAACGTGGGCGTCATGGGCGCCACCAACGAGGTGGTGGCCGCGGCCCAGTTCCCGATGCTGCTGTATGTGTTCGGCGCGGTGATCCTGCTGTGCCTGCTGGCGTTCCGCTCATGGCGCGCGGCCTTCTGCATCGTGGTGCCGCTGGCGCTGGTGTCGGTGATGGCCTACGCGCTGATGGCGCGCCTGCACATCGGCCTGAAAGTCTCGACCCTGCCGGTGGTGGCCCTCGGCGTGGGCGTCGGCGTCGATTACGGCATCTACCTGTTCTTCCGGTTGCGCGCGTTCATCCGCTCGGGCCTGCTGTTCGAGGAGGCCCTGGCCGCGGCCCTGCGCCAGACCGGCAGCGCGGTGGTGTTCACCGGCCTGACCCTGGCGGTCGGCGTCAGCACGTGGATCTTCTCGGCGCTGAAGTTCCAGGCGGACATGGGCATCCTGCTCACCTTCATGTTCCTGTTCAACATGCTCGGCGCGATCCTGCTGCTGCCGGCCATCGCCCGCTGGCTGATGCCGCACCACCACTGGGGCGAGCGCTGAGAGACCGCGCGAACGGGCGGTCAGGCCGGGCGCCCGCAACGGCCAAAGGCGCGGATTTGATCGATTTTTCGCGCGGGAGGCGTTGAATGAGCCGCATGAACGCGATTCTGAAGCGCACCCCCCTTTACGTGTTCCACCTCGACCACGGCGCGCGCATGGTGCCGTTCGCCGGCTGGGAAATGCCGCTGCAATACACCTCGATTCTCGAGGAGCATCGCGCGGTGCGCACGGCCGCGGGCCTGTTCGACGTCAGCCACATGGGCGAGGTGCGGGTGCACGGCGGGGAGGCCCGGGCCTTTCTGGACCGGTTGGTCACCGGCGAGGTGGAGCGGCTGCGCACCGGCCGGGCGCTGTATGCGCTGATGTGCTACGAGGACGGCGGCGTGGTGGACGACCTGATCATCTATCAGGTGGGCGACGCGGAGTATCTGCTGTGCGTCAACGCCGCCAACACCGAGAAGGACCTTGAATGGATAAACGGGCAAGCCGTGGGGTTTGACTGTCTGGTCGACGACGTGTCGGACGCTTTCGCCCAGCTGGCGCTGCAGGGGCCGCGCGCCCTGGACATCTTTCAGGCGGCGTCCGGCAAGCCGCTCGCGGGGCTGGGCCGATTCCATTTCGTCGAGGACACATTCTTCGAGACCCGGGCGCTCGTGAGCCGCACCGGCTACACGGGCGAGGACGGGGTGGAAATTTACCTGTCCCCGGACGAGGCGGTCCGCGTCGCCAACCGCATCCACGAGGCGGGCAAGGAGCACGGGCTGGTGCTGGCCGGGTTGGGCGCGCGCGACAGCCTGCGCCTGGAGGCCGGCTATCCCCTCTACGGCCATGAAATCAGCGGTCAAATCGACCCGCTGACCGCCGGCCTCGGCTGGGCGGTCAAGCTCGGCAAGCGGGCGGATTTTATCGGCAAGGAGGCCCTGGCGGCGCGCCAACGCTCCGGGTTGCCGCAAAAGGTCGTCTTTTTCCGCATCCGCGACCGGCGCATCGCCCGGCAGGGCACGACCGTGCTGGATGCCACCGGCCGTCCCTGCGGCACAGTGCTGTCGGGGGCGTATTCGCCGCTGACCGGCACGGCCATCGGCTCGGCCCTGGTGGAGGTCGCCGCCCTTGCGGCCGGGCCGCCGACGGTCGAGATTCGCGGCACCCGGCTGGCCCTTGAAATCGCCACGCCGCCCCTGCACGCATCGGGCGTCGCCTGAGGACGGATTGTCGCGCGGGCCCGTTTTTGCGGTTGTCAGGCCGGCGATCCCGGCCTTGAACCAAGCGCATGAGTGTGATCCTGGATGAACTGAGATACACCAAGGACCACGAGTGGCTGCGCATGGAGCAGGACGGAACGGCCACCGTCGGCATCACCGACTATGCCCAGGCGACCCTGGGCGACATCACCTTCGTCGAGTTGCCGGCCGCCGGTCAGGGCTTCGAGGCGGGCGACGCCTTCGGTGTCGTCGAGTCGGTCAAGGCCGCCAGCGACTTGTACATGCCGGTTGCCGGCGAGGTCCTCGCGGTCAACGAGGCCCTAGCCGACAAACCGGAGCAGATCAACCGCGACCCTTATGGCGCCGCATGGATGATCCGCATCCAGCCCCGCGACCCGGCCGCATGGAAGGCCCTGCTGGATGCCGCCGCGTACCGCGCCCTGGTCGGGTGACCGGCCCGCTTCCGGCGCGGCCTGCGCAAATATCTTGATTCTTGCGCCGGCAACCGCAGATTGGCTGGCTTTTTATCCCCTTTAACCGCCAACGACATGGAAACTGTTCTGTCCATCCTCGCCCAAGCCGATTCCGCCCCCCAGGGCAACATGCTGCTGCAGCTGCTGCCGTTCATACTGCTGATGGTCGGCTTCTGGTTCCTGCTGATCCAGCCGCAGCGCAAAAAGCAAAAGGAACACGCCCGCATGATCAGCGAGCTCAAGCCCGGCGACGCGGTCATCACCTCGGGCGGCCTGTGCGGGGTCATCACCCATGTCAAAAAGGACCGCTTCCAGCTCAAAATCGACGACAACACCCGCGTGGACGTGATCAAGAGCATGATCTCGGCCCGCGATGTCGCGGAAAAGTAAGCCCTTCCGGCCACGACGCCCGTCATGAATGGAACAAACCTCTTCCGGCTGGTCGTCACCATCCTGGTGACCCTTTGGGCGACGACCGAATTGCTGCCGCCGACAAGCACCCCCTTTGAAGAATACCTGCTCGCCCAAGTGAGCCCGGCTTATGACGAGGCGGGGACCCAGATCAAGACACGCGCGGAAAATCTGGCCGAATTCCAGGCTTTGGTGGCGCGGGCCAACGAGAAGGTCAAGGCGGCCGCCGGCGACGCCACCTCGCCGTATGCGACCCTCTACACGGCCCTGCTGCGGATGGCCAAGGACGAGGGCCTCGACCTGTCCCGCTATTTTCATCACATCCGGCTGCAGGACATCCGCAACCTCGACAAGAAGAACCGCATCCTGCTGACCGAGCTGCTGCGGCGCTCCAAGGGCCGGATCAACCTCGGCCTGGACCTGGCCGGCGGGGTCTCGATCACCTTCGAGGTGGACGAGCAGGGCCTCGCCAGCGATTTCCTCTTCCGCCAGCGCCAGTTGGAGGACGCCCGCAAGGTGATCCTCGGCCGTGTGGACGGCCTCGGGGTCGCCGAGCCGGTGGTGCGCGTCAAGGGCTCCAATCTGATCGAGGTCCAGATGCCCGGCATCAACACCGAGGACAACCCGAACATCGCCGAAACCATCGGCGCGCCCGCCCTGCTGGAATTCAAGCTGGTGCACCGCACCGCCCGTCCGGGCCCGGGTGTGGAAACCCCTCTGGGCTACGAGATCAAGGTGCAGGAATACGAGGATCACGAGACCGGCCAAATCCGCGAGGAGCCGGTCTTTGTGCGCATCATTCCCGCGATGACCGGCGAAATCATCGAGGAGGCGCGTCCCCAGATCACCCAGACCGGCGGCTACGAGGTCACCATGCGCTTCACCAGCGAGGGGCGCCGCCAGTTCGCCGAGGTGACCGGCCAGATCGCCGCCGAGAACACCGAATTCAGCATCGGGCGGCTGGCGATCGTGCTGGACGGCAGGCTGATTTCCTCCCCGACCGTGCGGGAGCGCATCAACAGCGACTCGGCGCGCATCACGGGCAGCTTCACCCAGCGCGAGGCCTTCGAGCTGGCCAACGCGCTCAACAACCCGCTGGCGGTGCGCCTGCGCGTGGCGGAATTGTACGAAGTGGGCCCGACCCTCGCGCAGGACGCCCGCAACGCCAGCCTCCGCGCCGCCCTGTACGGCGGCGGCCTGGTGTTCCTGTTCATGGTTGTCTACTATGGGCTGGCAGGCCTGGTCGCGATGCTGACCGTGGCGCTGAATGTGTTCCTGGTGCTGGGCGCGCTCGCCAGCTTCGGGGCCACCATCACCCTGCCCGGCGTGGCCGCCCTCGTGCTCACGGTGGGGATGGCCGTCGACGCGAGCATCCTCATCTTCGAGCGCATGCGCGAGGAGCTGCAGGCCGGCAAGAGCGTCCACAGCGCGCTGGTGGCCGGCTATGACAAGGCGTTCTCGACCATTGTGGACGCCAACGTCACCACGCTGGTGACCGCCCTGATCCTGGTGTGGCTGGGCACCGGCCCGGTGCGCGGCTTCGGGGTCACCCTCAGCGCGGGGATCATCGCGACGGTGTTCTGCAGCCTCGTGACCAGCCGCTTCATCCTCGAGGGGCTCGTCCACCTCGGGTTCCTGAAAAACCCGCTGCGGCTGCAGCTGTTCAAAAACACCCGCTACGAATTCCTCAACTACGCGCGGCGCGCCTTCGCGATCTCGTGGGGGCTGGTGGTGCTCGGCGTCATCTCCTTCGTCTTCCACTTCGACCGGGCCTTCGGCATCGACTTCACCGGCGGCGACGAAGTCAGCATCCGCTTCGAGCAGCGCCTCGCTTCCCAACAGGTCGCCGAAGTGGCCGCGCGCGGCGGCTTCGGCGAGGTCGGCGTTTTCTTCCAGCGGCCGCTCGGCGCGGAGCGCGAAATCATGATCGTGCAGACCCAGAGCGACAAGGGCGACGCCTTCTTCAAGGCGCTCGCGGCGGCCTATCCCAATGCCGGTCTGGTGCAGATCGGCATGACCCAGATCGGCTCGGCGGTCGGCAGCGAGGTCACCCGCAGCGCGCTCATCTCGATCGCCGTGGCCCTGCTGGGCATCCTGCTGTACATCGCGCTGCGGTTCGAGTTCGGCTACGGCCTCGGGGCCGTGGTGGCCACCGTCCACGACATCCTGATGACCATCGGCGTGTACATCGCGCTGGGCGAATTTCTCGACATCGGCAGCGGCCAGTTCTCGGCGCCGATGATCGCGGCGATCCTGATGACGGTTGGTTACTCGATCAACGACACCATTGTGGTGTTCGACCGTGTGCGCGAGGAACTGGAACTCAACCCGGGCATGAACCTGCGCAAGGTGGTGCACCTCTCCATCAACCGCGTGCTCAGCCGCACCGTGCTCACCAGCCTGACGACGCTGTTCGCCTCGCTGATGCTGTTCCTGTTCGGCGCGGGCGTGATCAAGGACTTCGCGCTGGTGTTCCTGATCGGCATCATCACGGGCACCTTCTCCTCGATCTTCATCGCCAGCCCGGTCTTCTACTGGTACCACAAGGGCGACCGCAAATCCGTCGAGAAGGGGGAAATCCTGCCGAGCTACGATTGGAGTTCCACCCAGTCCGGCAAATCGGCCAAGGCCGGCGCCTGAGGCGGGGCGGATGCGCTGGATTCGGCCAACCGTCAACCCTGCCCTGCCCGACCGGCTCGCCCGCGACCAAGGCATCAGCCCGCTGCTGGCGCGCCTGCTGGCGGCCCGCGGCTTGCGCCACCCCGAGGCGGTGCGCGCCTTTCTTTCGCCCAGCCTCAAGATGCTGGCGGACCCGTTGCAGGTCGGCGGCATGCCCGAGGCTGTGGCGCGCATCGAGGGCGCCCTGCGCCGCCAGGAGTCGGTGCTGATCTTCGGCGATTACGACGTGGACGGCGTCACGTCCACGGTGTTCCTGACGCACTTCCTGCGCCGCTTCGGCCTGAGTCCGCGCTACATCGTGCCGCGGCGTCTGCAGGAGGGCTACGGACTGTCGCTGGATTCCCTGCGGCGCGCCTTGGCCGACGGGCGTCCGGATCTGCTCATCGCGGTTGATTGCGGCACCAGCAGTGTCGCGGAGGTCGCATGGCTGCGCCGGCAAGGGACCGCCGTGATCATTCTCGATCACCATACCAGCAGGGAGGCCCTGCCGGCCGACTGCATCCTGGTCAACCCGCATGTCCGGGACGATCCGGCGGCGCCGTGGCTGGAATTGTGCGCGGTCGGGCTGGTTTTCAAGTTCTGCCATGCCCTGCTGCGGGTGTTGCGCCAGCAGGGCGACGCGCTCGCCGAGGCGACCGATTTGCGCGAATACTTCGACCTCGTGGCGCTTGGCACCGTCGCCGACCTGGTCCCGCTCACGGGCGAAAACCGCATCCTGGTGCGCCATGGTCTGGAGCGGCTGCGCCAGTGCCAGCGCCCCGGCATCTGCGCCCTGATGGAGGTCGCCGGCATGAGCTTGGGCGAGGAGGTCACCCCCTTCGACATCGGGTTCAAGCTGGGGCCGCGCATCAACGCCAGCGGCCGGCTGGACGACGCGACCCTGCCGATTCAACTGCTGCTGAGCGAGGAATGGAGCTCCTGTCATGAAACGGCCCGCGTGCTGGACGCCTTCAACCGCGAGCGCCAGGAGATCGAGCGCGCCATCGCCCAGGAGGCCGAGGAACAGGCCATGGCCCTGTACGCCAACGACTCCGGCATCATTGTGCATTCGCCGGACTGGCATGCCGGGGTGGTGGGCATCGTCGCCAGCCGGCTGGCGCGCAAGTTCAATCGCCCCACCCTTGTGCTCGGTTCCGACGGCGACGGTCTGCTCAAGGGCTCCGGCCGCAGCATCGACGGCGTCAACCTGGTCGAGATTCTTAAGCTGTGCACGGACCACATCGTCCAATGGGGCGGCCATCCCATGGCGGTGGGCCTGACTACCGGACCAAGCGACCTCGAGCAGCTGCGGCAGGCCTTTAATGAGAGCCTGCAGGCGCGGTTCCCGGACGGGCTGCCCGAACCGGCCGTCACCATCGATGCGCCGGCCCGGCCGGAGGAATTGACGGAAAGCCTGCTGCAGGAGCTGGAGCGCCTGGCCCCGTTCGGGCAAGGCAATCCCGAGCCGGTTTTCGCCGTGCAGGACGCGGTCCTCTCCGGCTGCAGCACCATGGGGCAGGACCACTGCCGCTTTTCCCTTGCGCGCGGCGGCGCGCTGCCCCCGCTGGACGGGGTGGCTTGGAACATGGCGAAAGAGCCGCCGCCGGTCGGGCAGCCGCTGGAGCTGGCCGCCCGCTTCCATTGGCACGCCTATCGCGGCCAGCGCTTCCCGCGCCTGACCCTCATCGACTGGCGCGCGGCGCGTGCAGCGCCTCGCACCGCTCCTTGAGCGCCTGCAGGCCGCGCTCGTAACTGGCCCCGACCAATTTGTCCGCCACCACCGACATCCAGCGGGCAAAGAATTGCCCGCTGGCACTGCCGGAAAACACCCAAACCACGGCGGTTGCGCCGTCCTCCCGCGGCGACAGGGTCAAGCTGCTGGTGGTGGGCAGGTCCTCGTAGCCCTCAAAGCGCATCTCGAAGAACACTTGCCGCGGCGGCAGGGCATGCGTGATGAGCAGGCTTCCGTCACCGACCACCGAGCTCCGCCAGCGGTACCATGCGCCTGGACCGGACCGCACCGGCCCGTATTCCACCTCCATGCGCGGATCGAGCTGTTTCCATGGGTTCCAATGCTGCCATGCCTCGAGGTCCGCGACCTGGCTGAAAACCAGCTCGATCGGGGCGGCGATCCGGGTGTCGCGCTCAACCAGGAATTGCTCCGGCAACAGCGCCGTGATGCCGAGGAACCCGCCCAGCAGCACCACCACGACGAGGATTGTCCACTGCGCCAGCTTCATGCGCCATCCTGTAGCCGTTTGTCGATCCAGCCCTCGACCGCATCGAGCGCCACGCGCACCTGGCTGGTGCTGTCGCGGTCGCGGATCGTCACCGTCCCGTCCTTCTCGACGGTCTCGAAGTCGATCGTGATGCACCAGGGCGTGCCGATTTCGTCCTGGCGCCGGTAGCGGCGCCCGATCGCGCCGGAGGCGTCGAAGAAGACGTTCCAGCGCCTGCGCAGCTGGCGGTGGAGGCGCAGCGCCGTCTCCACCAGTTCCGGCTTGTTCTTGAGCAGCGGAAACACCGCCGCCTTGTAGGGGGCCACGGTCGGGTGGAACTTGAGAAACACCCGCCGCTCCGGCTCGCCCTTGTCGTTGGGCACCTCGTCCTCGCTGTAGGCGGCCGTCAGCACCGCCAGCACCGTCCGGTCGACCCCCAGCGAGGGCTCCACCACGTGCGGGATGTACTTCTGCTTGCGCGCCTCGTCGAAGTACTCCATCGACTTGCCGCTGTGCAGCTGGTGCTGCTTGAGGTCGAAGTCGCCGCGGCAGGCGATGCCCCACAGCTCCTGGCGGCCGAAGGGGAATTCAAAGGTCAGGTCGGTGGTGCCTTTCGAGTAGTGCGACAACTTTTCCTGCGGGTGCACGTCCTCGCCGACCATGTGCGCGGGAATGCCGATGCGCGTCAGCCACGCCTTGCACGTGTCGATCCACTCGCGATAGACGCGCGGCCAAGTCGCCTCGTCCGGGTCAATGAAGTATTCGATCTCCATCTGTTCGAACTCGCGCGAGCGGAAGATGAAATTGCGCGGCGTGATCTCGTTGCGGAACGCCTTGCCGATTTGGGCGATGCCGAACGGGATCTTGACCCGGCCGGTGTCGACCACGTTCTTGAAGTTCGCGAAAATGCCCTGGGCGGTCTCCGGGCGCAGATAGGCCTTGGATGAGGCGTCCGCCAGCGGGCCGACCCGCGTCTCGAACATCAGGTTGAACTGGCGCGGCGGCGTGAGGCTGCCGGGCTTGCCGGTGGCCGGGCTCGGGATCAGGGCATATTCCTCAGGCTTGGCCTCGAGGTAGTCGCGCAGCACCACCGGCTCCAGCGTCCCCTGCACCGCCAGCTTGCGCTTCAGCTCGTGGGCCTTCTCCTCGGCCTCCGCCTGCATCGTGCCGGACTCCTCGACCGACACATAGCCGATAACCCGGCCGTCCACCCGCACCGGCGCGAAGAACAATTGGTCGGCACGGTAGCGCTTCTTCGACTCCTTGCAGTCCACCATCGGGTCGTTGAAGCCGTCGACATGGCCGCTGGCCTTCCAGATTTCCGGGTGCATGATGATGGTCGAGTCGAGCCCGACAATGTCGTCGCGCTCATGTACCATCGCCTTCCACCAGGCGTCCTTGATGTTCTTTTTCAGCTCGGCGCCCAGCGGCCCGTAGTCGAAAAACCCGGCGTAGCCGCCGTAAATTTCGCTCGACGGGAAGATGAACCCCCGCCGCTTGCACAGGGTGACGAGCTCCTCCAAGGTGGGCAGTCTGGTGGGACTGGTGGTCTCAGACATAAGCGGCGAAGGTTGGGCCGCCGTCGGAACGGGTCAACCTTCAAAACGGGGCCGCGCGGGGCCTCGCGCCTGAAGGCGCGACTCGAATGTGAGCGCAGGCGGCCGGGTCGCTCACAGCCTCTCCAAGCGGCGCAGGACGCGCTCGCGGCCGAGCACCTCGAGCATGGGGAGAAAATCCGGGCCGCTGGCGACGCCGCTGACGGCGAAGCGGGTGACCGGCCACCACTTGAACGGCTTCTCCTCGCCGTGCGCGGCGGCCAGCGCGGCGAAGGCGGCCTCCAGGGCGGCGGCGGTCCAGTTGTCCGCAGGGACGGCCTCGAGCGCGGCGCGCACCTCGGCGGCGAGCGCGCGCGGGTCGCCCTTCTTGGCGAGTTTCTCGGCGGTCTTCGGGTCTACGGCATAATTGTCCGTGAAGAAGTAGGCGCAGAACTCTGGCAGCGCCTCCAAGGAGGTGATCTTGTCCTGGCACAGGGCCAGCACGCGCTGCAGGTAATCCTCGTCGTGCGGCTCGCTGAGGAGGCCCTTTTCGGTCAGCACCGGGCGGGCGAACCAGGCGTAGGTCTCGACCGGGAGTGCTTTGAGGTATTGGAAATTGATGTGGGCCATCTTGGCCTCGTCGAAGCGCGCCGGGCCCTTCTGGATCTGGCGGATGTCGAACCGCTCGATGATCTCGCCGATGTCCATGACCTCGCGGTCGTCGCCGGGGCTCCAGCCGAGCAAAGCGATGGCGTTGCGCACGGCGGCGGGCAGGAAATGGCGCTGCTGGTATTCCTCGATCAGCGCGCCACGGTCGCGTTTGCTCATCTTGCCCTGGCCCATCTTGGGGTCTTTGAGGATCAGCGGGAGGTGCGCGTATTGCGGCGGCGGCGCGCCGAAGGCCTTGTAGAGCTCGATGTGCTTGCTGGTGTTGCTCAGGTGGTCCTCGCCGCGGATGACATGGGTGATGGCCATCGTGATGTCGTCGACCACGTTGACAAAATGGAAGGTCGGGCTGCCGTCCGCGCGGAAGATCACGAAGTCGCGCGTCTCTTGGCGCGTGACTTTGCCGCGGATGGCGTCGTCGATCTCGACGGGCACGGTCCGCACCTTCTCGACCTCCTTGTTGAGGTAGGGGTCGAACTCGCGGTAGCGCTCCCCCTCGAGCCGAAAGTACAGGGCGCCCTCCACCTCGTAGGTGCGGCCGGCCTGCCGCAGCTTCTCGAGCCACTCGCGGTAGATGCCGCTGCGCTGGCTCTGGAAATACGGCCCGTAGGGCCCGCCCACCTCGGGGCCCTCGTCCCAGTCCAGGCCCAGCCAGCGCATGCCGCGCAGCAACACCTCCAGCGCCTCCGCCGTGTTGCGCGCGGCGTCGGTGTCCTCGATGCGCAGCACGAAGACGCCGTTGCAGTGCCGCGCGTACAGCCAATTAAACAGCGCGGTGCGGGCGCTGCCGATGTGGAAGTAGCCGGTCGGGCTCGGGGCGAATCGGACGCGGACGGTGGCCATGGTGGCGGCCAGTGTTTCCCTTTTGTCCGGGAACTCAAGGCCGATTGCGGCGCCGGACCGCTACAAGAGGATGCCCGTGTGGCGCATGATGCACTGGCGCAGCGTCTCCGCGCTCACCGGCTTGGTCAGGCAGCCGTCCAAGCCGGCTCCGAGTCCGGCACCCTCCCCGCCGCACATCGTGTCGGCGGTCAAGGCGACGATCGGCGGGCACGCGTCGCCGAGCTGCGTGCGGATGCGCGCGGTGGCCTCGAGTCCGTCCATGCCGGGCATGTGCAGGTCCATCAGGATCAGGTCGAACCGGCGCGCCTTGACCGCCTCCACTGCCGCGGCTCCGGACTCGGCCATCACCGGCTCCACCCCGATCTTGGCAAGGAGCAGCTCCATCAGCTTGCGGTTGACCCGGTTGTCCTCCACCAGAAGGACCCTGCAGCCGCCCTTGACGCTGTCCGCCTGCACCGGCTCGCCTGTCATGGAAATGCTTTCTTATGGCCGGCTGCCGGGGCTGTAAATCAAATAAACGGGCGCCGGATTCCGGAGGCACATGCTGGTGCCCGGGACAGGGCTTGAACCTGCACGCCTTGCGGCACTGGATCCTAAATCCAGCGTGTCTGCCAGTTCCACCACCCGGGCACAGGCGCAATCGAGTTGATGGGCCCTCGCGGCGGCCAGGCAAACCTTTTTTGGCGCGGCTTCCTTAATGGCGCTGGGCGCGCCGCAGCAACACGAACCCGAGCGCGATGGCGGTGAAGTTCGGCAGCCACAGCAGCAAATCGGGGCGCGCGCGGGGATTGTTCTCCGCCCAGCCGATGACCACCAGCGCGAGGTAGTAGACCATGGCGATGGCCAGCGCCACGGCGATGTTGGCGTAGGTCTCGGTGCGCCCGACATGCAGGCCGAGCGGAATCGCGAACAGCGCCAGCGCAAAGACGCTGCAGGCCATGGCAAAGCGGCGGCTGATCTGGTAGCGGGCGCGCACCAGGTCGGCGCGCGCGGATTCGCGGTCCGCGGCGGCGAGGGCCTCGCCGGCCAGCCGGGCGCGGGCGGAGCGCTCCAGCTCGAGCAGCTCCCCCAGCGAGTAGTGGCTGATGCGCCGCGGCACATGCGCGCCGCCCAGCAGGTTGGCCAGCGGCAGCCGGATGCGCGCGTCGCGGAACGAGAGGGTCGGTTGGACGGCCCTGAGGTTGTCCGGGTTCGCGGGGTCACGCAGTTCGGTGTAGCCGCCGGCAAGGGTGAGGATCAGCGCGTCCTGGCTCTCGTCGAATTCGAATTCCCCGCTCTCGGCGCGCAACAGGCGCACCGCCCGCCGCTGCTCGTCCAACTCCCATAACCAGAATTGGCGCATCCGGTCGCCCTCCTTCTCCCCGACATACAACACGTACCCGGGAAAGTCGTGAATGAAGGTGCGCGGCACGATGAACCGCAGCGGGTCGGCGCGCACCAAGTCGTTGAGGATGGCGCGGTACGAGGCGCGGGCCGCCGGCACATGCACCGCGTTCAGGTAGGCGGCCAGCACGCTGCCCAGCACCGCCACCAGCAGCAACGGGGCGGCCACCGCGTACAGCGAGATGCCGGCGGCCTTGATCGCCGTCAGCTCATGGTTGGCGGACAGCCGCCCCATCACCAGCAGCACGCCGACCAGCACCCCCAGCGGCATCGCAAAGGAAAACGCAAACGGCACCAGCAGGCCGAGCAGCCGCACAAACACCCCGAACGACAGGGTGCCCTGCGCCAGCAGCGTGAGGCTGTCGCGCAGCACGTTGCCGGTGATCAGGATGAAGACGAAAATCAGGATCCCCCCCACGCTGGTCACCAGCAAGGAACGCGCGAGATACCGGCTGAGGATCGTCATGTAAATCTCCTACTCCTACTCGTACTCCTACTCGTACTCGTACTCGTGCTCCTACTCCTACTCGCAAATCTGCTGCCTAAACGTCCACGTCAATCTGGAGTTTGAACGGAATTGGAGTGAGCGTACGAGTGCGAATACGGATACGAGTAGGAGTAGGAGTACGAGTACGAGCAGGAGTACGAGTACGAGTACGAATAGGAGGATTTAGAGCTTCTGGTAGGCCGCCACCATGCGCGCCAGCGCCTCCTCCAGCATGGCTGGGGGGCAGCCGAAGTTGAGCCGCAGGAACCCGGGTGCGCCGAACAGCGCCCCGTTGCTGAGGCCGACCCCGTTCTGCTCGAAGAACGCGTGGGGGTCCGCGAGGCCCAGCCCGCGCGCGTCCATCCAGGCAAGGTAGGTGGCCTCAAGGGGGAACAGTTTCAGCCGCGGCATGCGGGTGGTGACCACCTCGCGCACGCGCCGCCAGTTGGCGCGCAGCACCGCCAGCAAGGCCTGGCGCCACGGCTCCCCGTGCCGGTAGGCGGCCTCGCAGGCGGTGTAGCCCATGCAGTTGACCTCCGTGATCATGCCGCGCGAGGCCTCCTGGAAGCGCATCCGCAGGGCCGCGTTGGGGATGATGATGAAGCTGCAGGACAGGCCCGGGGTGTTGTAGGTCTTGCTGGGGGCCATCAGCGTCAACGAATGGTCGTAGGCCCACTCCCCGGTGCTCAGGATCGTGCGGTGGCGCGTCCGCTCGTCGAGCACCAGGTCGCAGTGAATCTCGTCGGAGACGATGATCAGCCCGTGGCGGCGGCAGAAGCCGACCAGCTCGTCCAGCTCCTCCTTGCTCCAGGCCCGCCCGACCGGATTGTGCGGGTTGCACAGGATGAACATCCGCGTGCGGGCGTCGACGGCCCGCTCCATCGCGGCGAAATCGAATGTGTAGCGGTCGCCCACTACGGCGAGGGGCACCGCGTGCAGCTCCTTGTTCTGCCACTCGGGGGCGGTCAGGAACGGCGGGTACACCGGCGTGTTGGTCAGCACGCCGTCGCCGGGCTGCTCGAAGGCCCGCGAGGCGGCGTTGAGCGCCGGCACAAGGCCCGGCATCCACACGATCCATTCGCGCCGCACCTCCAGGCCGTGGTCGCGCCGCAGGTAGGCGAGCACCGCCTCCTCCAGTTGCGGGTACGGCAGCGTGTAGCCGTAGACGCCGTGCTCGACCCGCGCCCGCAGCGCCTCGACCACCGCGGGGGGCGAGCGGAAATCCATGTCCGCCACCCACATGGGGAGGATGTCGCGGCCCGCGTACCTGTCCCATTTCATGCTGCCGGTCCCCGCCCGGGGCGGCAGGCTGGTGAAATCAAACGCCGAATCCATCGGCTCCGGTCTTCCCCGGCGGCGCCCCCGAAGGCAAAATAAATCTCGCGGCGACCGCCGGGAATTTGCCCGAATCCGGGCCGGGATGGACGTTGACAACGGCGGGGCGCGATTCCTCTCTCGGTGGAGTGCAACCTGGTCGCCGCCATCGCTATGCCGCCGTGCTGTTCGACCTCGACGGCACCCTCATCGACCACTTCGGCGTCATTTACCGCTGCTACCAGTACGCCATCGCGCGCCTCGGGCTGGTACCGGTCAGCTACGAGCGCGTGCGCGCCTCGGTCGGCGGCTCGATCGTCATCACCTTCGGCAAACTGATCCCGCAGGAGCATGTGGCCCGCGCGGTGGAGCTGTTCCGCGAGGAATTCGACCGCATCTGGCACGAGGACATCGGCGTCATGCCCGGCGCCGAATGGTTGCTCAAGGGGCTGCACGAACAGGGGGTCAAGCTCGCCGTGTTCACCAACAAGGAGGGCAACCGCGCCCGCCGCGTGCTCGCCCATATCGGCCTGGACCGCCTGCTGGACGGCGTGTACGGGACCCTCGACACCCCCTGGCGCAAGCCCCAGCCGGAATTCACCCGCCATGTGCTCGCGCAACTCGGCGCCGACCCCGCCCACGCCTGCATGGTCGGCGACTCGCCCTACGACGTCGAGGCCGCCGCCGTGGCGGACATGCCCTGCTTCACCGTGGCCACCGGATCGCATTCCATCGAGCAGCTGCGCGCGGAATGCCCCGGGGTGGCGGCCTTCCCCTCCCTCTTCGAGCTGGGCGAGGCGGTGTTCGGCCTGCCCCGCCCCGAGCCGGCCACCGCCTGAGATGAACGCCGGCCCGCAGCAAGGCGCCGCCGCGCCGCCCGAACGCCTCGAAGGGGTGCTCGAAAAGATCATCTACAGCAACCCGGAGACCCAGTTCTGCGTCGGCGAACTCCGCGAGGAATCGGGCCTGGTCCACACCGTCGCCGGAATCATGCCCAACGTGCAGTGCGGCGAGACCCTGTCGCTCGAGGGCGGCTGGGAGACCCACCGCCAGCACGGCCGCCAATTCCGCGTGACCGCCTGCACCTCCACCCTGCCCTCCTCCGTGTATGGAATCCGCAAGTACCTCGGCAGCGGCCTGGTGCCGGGCATCGGCAAGACCTACGCGCGCAAGATCGTCGAGAAATTCGGCCGCGACACCTTCGACGTCATCGAGAACCACTCGGCCCGGCTGCGCGAGGTCGAGGGCATCGGCCCCAAGCGGGCCCGCGAGATCAAGAACGCCTGGGAAACCCAGCGCGCCAGCCGCGAGATCATGCTGTTCCTGCAGACTTACGGGGTGTCCGTGCGCAATTGCCTGCGGCTGGTCAGCCGCTACGGCAAGGAGGCCAAGCAGGTGCTGCTGGATGACCCGTACGCCACCGCCCGCGAGATCGAGGGCATCGGTTTCAAGACCGCCGACCAGATCGCCCGCAACCTCGGCTTCGGCTTCGCCTCCCCGGAGCGCATCGAGGCCGGCCTGCTCCACGTCCTCAAGGAAATGGAAGCCGAGGGCCACACCGCCCTGCCGCGCGAGCTGCTGCTGGCCGAGGCGGAGCGCCTGCTCGAGGTCGGACGCGCCCAGATCGAGCCGCATCTGGGCGGTCTCATCGAGGGCGGCCATATCGTGATCGCCGACGGCGCCGGCCTGCTCCAGCTGCCCGTCAACCGCTTCCGCGAGCAGGCCATCGCCCGCCAGATCGCGCGCCTGCGCAACACCCCCTCCTGCCTGCCGCCCATCCGGATCGAAGCCGCCATCGAATGGGCCATGGAGCGCAGCCGCCTGCGCTTTGCCCCCGAACAGGCCGACGCCCTCCGCCTCGCCCTTACCCGGAAGGCCTGCATCCTCACCGGCGGACCCGGCACCGGCAAAACCACCATCCTGCGCGGACTCGTCGACATCCTGCGCGCCAAAAAGCTGCGCCTCGCCCTCGCCTCCCCCACCGGCCGCGCCGCCCAGCGCCTCGCCGAGTCCACCGGCCACTACGCCTCAACCCTGCACCGCCTGCTCAAGTTCGACCCTGCCAAGGGCGGCTTCTCCGTCAATGAGGACAACCCGCTCAATTGCGATTACCTCATCATTGACGAGGCCAGCATGCTCGACACCGCCCTGGCCGCCGCCGTCTTCCGCAGCATCCCCGCCGACGCCCACCTCCTCCTCGTCGGCGACGCCAACCAGCTCCCCAGCGTCGGGCCCGGCAATGTCCTGCACGACCTCATCGAGCACGCCGGTTTGCCCGTCGTCCGCCTCCACCAGGTCTACCGGCAGGACGAACACAGCAACATCGTCACCACCGCCCATGCCGTCCTCGGCGGCCGCGATTCGCCCCCGCGCACCGCCCGCGATCTCGCCCAGCTCGACCCGCGCTGGGACCTCCAGTTCATCACCGCCCCGGACCCCCTCCGCTGCCTCGAGCTCATCGAGACCCTCGTCGCCGACTGGATTCCCCGCCGCCTCTCTTACGACCCCTTCCGCGATGTCCAGGTCCTCGCCCCCATGCACCGCGGCGTCACCGGCATCCGCCAGATCAACGCCCGCCTGCAGCAGCGCCTCAACCCCGGCGCCCGCGGCATCCCCTTCGGCGACACCTTCTTCTCCGTCGGCGACCGCGTCATCCAGACCCGCAACAACTACGACAAAAATATCTTCAACGGCGACCTGGGCCGCATCTGCGCCGTCCGCACCGACGCCGCTTCCCTTACCGTCGATTTCGACGGCCGCCCCGTCGACCTCGACCGCATGGAACTTGTCGACCTCGAGCTCGCTTACGCCATCTCCATCCACAAGTCCCAGGGCAGCGAGTTCCCCGTCGTCGTCTTCCCCGTCCTCAAACAGCACTTCCTCCTGCTCCAGCGCAACCTCCTCTACACCGCCCTCACCCGCGGCCGCCGCAAGGTCCTCGTCCTCGGCGACCCCGCCGCCTGGGCCATCGCCGTCCGCAACACCGAACAGCGCCAGCGCCACACCGCCCTGCCGGTCTGGTTAAAGGGGTCAGGTCAATAATTTAAATGTGCGGCGCGCCGCACATTTAAATTATTGACCTGACCCCTTACACGAAGATGGCGGCGACGGCGGCGGTGTAGAGGCAGGCGGCGGTGCCGCCGGCGACGGCGTGGAGGGCGAGGCGGGCGAGGTGGGGGCGTTGGGCAGGGGCGAGGACGGCGATGCCGCCGATCTGGATGCCCATGGAACCGAAGTTGGCGAAGCCGCAGAGGGCGTAGGTGGCGATGAGGGCGGAGCGGGGGTCGAGGAGGCCGTCCTGGCGGAGCATTTGGCCGAGCATCTCGTAAGCGATGAACTCATTGGCGACGAGTTTGACGCCGAGGAGCTGGCCCATCTGGAGGAGGTCGCCCGGGGCGGTGCCGATTATCCATGACAGGGGTGCGAAGAGGATGCCGAAGAGGAACTCGAGGCTGAGGCCGGCATAGGCGCCGCCGGTGCGGGAGGCGACAAGGCTGTTGAGGCGGGTGATCTCGCCGCCCTGGTGGAGGAGGAAATTGACCAGGGCGATGAAGGCGAGGAAGGCGATGAGCATGGCGGCGATATTGAGGGCGAGCATGAGCCCCTGGGCGGTGCCCTGGCTGGCGGCATCGAACAGATTTTCGCCGAGTTTGTCCTTGCTGAGGCGCAATTCATGGTCGACCGGCTCGGTCTGGGGCAGGAGCAGCTTGGAGGCGACGATTGCGGCCGGCGCGGACAGCAGGGAGGCGGTGAGGAGGTGTTTGGCAAAGAGGGCCTGGGCGTCCGGGTCGGGGCCGCCGAGCATCCAGACATAGGCGCCAAAGACGCCGCCGGCGATGGTGGCCATGCCGCCGGTCATCAAGCACAGGAGCTCGGAGCGGTTCATGGCGGCGATATAGGGTTTGACCATGAGGGGCGCCTCGGTCTGGCCGATGAAGATGTTGGCGGCGGCGGCGAGGCTTTCACTGCCGGAGAGGCGCATGGACCTTTGCAGGAGCCAGGCGAAACCTTTCACGAGCGCCTGGAGCCAGCCGAGGTAGTAGAGCACCGACGTGAGCGCGGAGAAGAAAATGACGGTCGGCAGCACTTTGAAGGCGAACACCAGGCCGAAGCCGCTGAACCCGCCTTCCGCGCCGCCGATGCGGGTGTTGACGGCGTCCCAAAAGTCCGCGCCGGCGCCGAGGAACCCGAACACGAAGCGCGCGCCGGCGTCGGAAAAGCCGAGCAGGGTGACGAAGAAGCGGGAAATCCACTCGACCGGGCGGTCGGCGCCGGGAACTTTCAGGATGAGCGCGGCCAGGGCCAGTTGGAACAACAGTCCGGCCCCCACCAGCCGCCAGTCGACGGCACGCCGGTTGAGGCTGAAGGCCCACAGCAGCGCCGTGAGCACCGCGATTCCCAGCAGGCCGCGCGCGGTGTCCAGCAGGGTATCCATGCCCTGTGGATGGCGCATCGGTGCGGGGAGCGCAAGCCCGCTTCATGGGGCCAGAAACAGCGCCGCGAAATTGGCCTGGATGCGCGCGGCCACCTGGGCCAGCGGTTCGCCGCGCGTTGCGGCGATGAAGGCCGTGGCGGTGGCGATCTCCGCGGGATGGTGGAGGGGCGCGCCGTCCGGGCCGATCAGGGGGAAGCGGCAGATTTCCGCGGGCGGCACCATATCCGGCGCGTCGGTCTCCGCGAGGAGGCGGTCGTCCGGGCAGGCGCGGATCGCCTCGCGGGCGCGCTGGCGGCGCGGGTGGGCGGCGTAGGCCGAAAAGGAAACATATCCCCCGCGGTCGAGCAGTTCGAACAGCGTTTCGCGCGAGCCCCCGAAGCCGTGGACGAGAAAGCCGCGCGGTGGCGGCGCGGCGCGCAGGATGTCCAGCAACAGCCCCCAGGCGCGCACGCAGTGGATGGAGGGGGGAAGCCGCAATTCCGCGGCCAGCGCCAGTTGGCGCTCGAAGACCGCGATCTGCAACCGCTCGTCGCGCGGCTCGATCCAGTGGTCGAGGCCGATTTCGCCGACGCTGGCCGCTCCGGCCAGCAGGAGCGCCCGCAGCCGCTGTTCCCAGTCAGGGGGCAGGTCCCCCACCCGCCACGGGTGCACGCCATAGGCCCGCAACAGGCGCGTCCCCGGCGGTCCGGCGACGGCCTGGACCGCTTGCCAATCGCCCGGGTGGGTGCCGTTGACCACCATCGCGGCGATGCGGGGGAATGGCACGCCGTCTGGCCGCCTTGCGAAGCAGCCCTGCAAAGGGGGATCATGGAGGTGGTTGTGGGCGTCGCACAACGCGAGCCCGTCGTCGGGTTGCGGAACGTGCATCAGGATCAGGCAGGCTCCTGCGCCAGGCAGGATCGGGCGAAGCGCTTGATGCGCTCGTCGACCCTGCCGAGCCCGTTGCGGCGGTTGCTGGAGAGGTGCTGGTCGATGCCCGCCTCGCGCAGAAAGTCGGTGCTGCCGGCAAGGATGTCCTGGGGCAGCTCCCCGCTGTAGTAATCGCAAATGAGGCTGGCGATTCCCTTGACGACCGCCGAATCGGAATCCGCGCGGAAGTAGCAGCGTCCGTGGCGCAGCTCGGGAACCAGCCACAGCATGGATTGGCAGCCCTCGACCCGGAAGACATCGGTGCGGAAGGACTCCGGCAGCGGTTCCCGGGCGCGGCCGATGTCGACCAGCCACGTGAAGCGCTCGAACCGGTCCGGCAACACCTGCAGGTCCTCCAGGATGCGGCGCCGCTTCTCCTGCATGCTCATGCGGACAGCGTCGCGGATGCAGGGAGCGTTGTCAAACGGCGCCTGGCCCGGATGCGTTGCCAGCCTGGGGCTTGCAGGCGGCACCGCGCCGTGCATGGATACCGGCATGAACAGGACGCTCAGCTACCGGGTGCTGGCCGACTATGAGGTGAACGACCCCCACCCGCTGCGGCTGGAAGCCGGTGCGGCCGTCACGATCCGCCAGCGGGATTCCGGCTGGCCCGGATGGGTCTGGGTCGAGGCGGGCGACCAAGCCGGCTGGATGCCGGAAAGCCGCCTGCGTGATCCCGGCGCGGCGGTCACGGTGACCGCCCGCCCGTTCGACGGGTCGGACTTGTCAGCCCGCCGCGGCGAGCTGCTGCGCGTGCTGGAAAGCGAGCCGGGATGGGTCTATGCGGAGGACGCGGCGGGCCGGCGGGGCTGGTTCCCGTTGTTCAACCTGCGGCCGCTCCCACAAACTTGAAGATGGTGGTGCTGTTGCCCGGCAGGGTCAGCTTGAGCGAGTGCGGCCGGTGGTTCCATGGGATGGGATCGCTCTGCACCCCGCCCATGTTGCCGGTGCCGTCGCCGCCGTAAACGGCGGCGTTGCTGTTGAGAATCTCCTTCCAGAAACCCGCGTAGGGCACCCCGACCGCGTAGCCGTAGCGGCTCACCGGCGTGTAATGGCCGACCACCAGCAGCGTGTCCTCGGGCCGCTCCGTCTTGCGGAGGAAGGCGATCACCGAGCTGTCGGCGTCGTCGGCGCTGACCCACTCGAAGCCGCGCCCGTCGGTGTCGCCCCACGGCAGGGCCGGCTCCTCGCGGTAGAGGCGGTTGAGGTCGCGCACCAGGTCCTGGATGCCCGAATGGTCCTTGTACTGCAGCAGGTGCCAGGAAAGGCTGCGGTCGTAGTGCCATTCGTCGGACTGGCCGAAATCGCAGCCCATGAACAGGGTCTTCTTGCCCGGCCAGGCCCACATGAGCGTGTAGAGGGCGCGCAGGTTGTGGGCCTTTTCGGTGATCGTGCCGGCGCCCATCTTCATCAGCATGGAGGCCTTCCCGTGCACCACCTCGTCGTGGGAGAAGCACTGCATGAAGTTCTCCGAGTACTGGTAGATCATGCCGAAAGTCAGGTTGTTGTGGTGGTACTTCCGGTAGATCGGGTCCTTCTGGAAATACTGCAGGGTGTCGTGCATCCACCCCATGTTCCACTTGAAGTCGAAGCCGATGCCGCCCTCGTTCACCGGCTTGGAGATGCCGCCGAAGGCGGTCGATTCCTCGGCGATCATGAGCGTCCCGGGGTAGTACAGGTGGACGAGGCTGTTGGTCTTGCGGAGGAACCCGATGGCGGCGAGGTTCTCGCGGCCGCCGTACTCGTTGGGAATCCACTCCCCCTCCTTGCGGGAATAGTCCAGGTACAGCATCGAGGCGACCGCGTCGACCCGCAGCCCGTCGATGTGGTAGCGGTCCAGCCATGACAAGGCGCTCGCCACGAGGAAGGCGCACACCTCGTGGCGGCCGTAGTTGGGGATCAGGGTCCCCCAGTCCTGGTGGAACCCCTGGCGGGGGTCGGCGTGCTCGTACAGCGCGGTGCCGTCGAACCGCGCCAGCGCGAAGGCGTCGGTCGGGAAGTGCGCCGGCACCCAGTCGATGATGACGCCGACGCCCGCCTGGTGCAGGGTGTCGACCAGATACTTGAAGTCCTCGGGCCGCCCGTAACGCTGGGTGGGGGCGAAGTAGCCGGTCACCTGATAGCCCCACGAGCCGGTGAAGGGGTGCTCCGCCAGCGGCATGAACTCCACATGGGTGTAGCCCATGTCCACCGCGTAGCGGGTCAGCTCGGCCGCCATCTCGCGGTAGGTGAAGGGCCGGCCGCCGTCCTCGACCTTGCGTTTCCACGAGCCGAAGTGCACCTCGTAGACGCTGATAGGCACGCGCTTCCAGTCGGTGCGGGCGCGCCGCTCCAGCCACTCGGCGTCATGCCAGTCGTAGCGGCTGACATCGCACACAATGCTGGCGTTGTGCGGGGGCGACTCGAAAAAGGTGCCGTAGGGATCGGTCTTCAGGTGCAGGTGGCCGGAGCGGTCACGGATCTCGTACTTGTATTTCATGCCCTCCCCGATTCCCGGCACAAACAGCTCCCATACGCCCGAGGCGCCGAGCACCCGCATGGGATGGTAGCGGCCGTCCCAGTGGTTGAAGTCGCCCACCACGCTGACGCGCTCGGCGTTCGGCGCCCAGACCGCGAAGCTGACGCCCGGCACCCCGTCGATGGTGCGGCAGTGCGCGCCCAACTTGTTGTAGACGCGGTGGTCGTCGCCCATGTTGAACAGGTACAAATCCTCGTCGGTGAGGGTGGGCAGGAACCGGTACGGGTCGTAAAACTGCCGGATTTCGCCGTTGTAGCGCTCGACGCGCAGGCGGTACCGGAACACCTCCCGCCGGTCGCGCAGCAGGCCCTCGAAGAAGCCGTCCTCGCTCAGGCGCTGGAGGGGCCAGCGCGCGTCGGTTTGGACATCGACCACCTCGCAGGTGCGGGCGTCCTGCAGATAGGCGCGGACCACCACGCCCCCGTTGCAGGGATGCATTCCCAACCGCTCGTGGGGATGGTGGTGGCGGGCGTTGCGGATTCGGTCCAGTTCGTCTTGGGCGATGATCATGGGCGGATGCGCGGGTGCGTTTGTGTAGACGGACAGCAATTGAACGCACCGTTGGCAAGGCAAGCGATTTTCCCGCGCCAGAATACGCTTGAGCCTCTCCGGTCGGGGGGCATGCTGCGCCTTCAGTGAAGCCGCGACGCCCGATCCTCCCCCTGCTGCTGGCCGCGCTGTGGGCCGGTGCGCTACCCCATGGCCGCGCGGCCGGCGGGGAGCCCGAGCTGAGCGCCGACCGGCCCATCACCTACAGCGCCGAGACCGGGTTCCTGATCGCCGCCGGCAACGCCGTGTATGTTGACGAGAACACCGTCGTCGAGGCCGACGAAATCCGCTATGACCGCGCCAACGGGCGCATCGAGGCCAGCGGCAACGTGCGGGTGACCCGCGCCGGGCTGCGGCTGCTGGCCCGCCATGTGAGCTACGACGCGCGGACCCGCACCCTAACGGCCACCGCCTTTCGGGCCGGCTACCCGCCGCTGTTCATCGAGGGGGAAACCTTTTCAGGGACACTCGACCAGCTGGACTTCAGCCGCGTCTCCCTGTACCTGCGCGAGCCGGTGGCGGAAGCGCCGCGCCTGTCGGTCCGTGAAGGCCGCTGGCTGGTCGGCCAGTCGGTGCGGGGAAGCGGCCTGCGCCTGAAGGCGCTCGGCGATTTTGGCCTGCCCCTGCCGAGCACCACCTTCCGGTTCGGGCAGCCGGGCATCGACGTCGATGCCCGCCTCGGCTTTCGCAACAATCTGGGCGCGTATTTCCAGAGTTTCTGGTTGTACCCGCTGGGGCCGGAATGGTCCGCGGGGGGCAACCTCGACGCCTACTCCAAGCGCGGCGCGCTGCTCGGTCCGGCGCTGCGTTGGCGCGACCCGGAGGGTCGTGTGCACGCTTTTCTCAACACCGCGTGGATACACGATCACGACTCCGGCGCGCGCGGGGAGGACCTCCGGGGCGTGCGCATCGGCCCGGACCGCGGCTTTGCCGAGGGCGGGTTCAGCGCCCGCAACGCGGCCGCGACCCTGCAATTGCAGGGCCGCGCCGCCTACCTCAGCGACTCCGAGGTGCTGCGCGATTTCCGGCGCGACTGGTATTTCCAGCAATTCCAGCCCGACGCGTTCGCCGACTTCACCTGGCAGAACGGCCCGTTTTTGCTGAACGTGTTTGCCCGTGGCCGGGTGAACAACAGCTACGGCCTGGTCGAACGCCTGCCGGAGATTTCCGCCGAGTGGCTGCCTTCCGAGCTCGGCCGCACCGGCTTGTTTCTGCAGGCCGGAGCCGCAGCCACCCGTTATCGCCTACAGGAGCTGGTCCCGGGGACCCTTTCGGTTGTGTTTCCAGACCTGCCCCTCGGGCTGCCCCCCCTGCCGGTCCAAGGCGGCGCCCTGCCCGCCGCCCTGCAGGCCGCACCCTTCCATCACCGCCTCGACGGCGCGGTCACCCTCACGCGCCCATGGCACGGTCCGGCCGGTATCGAACTGGTACTGCGCGCCGGTGGACGGGCCACCGCTTACCATCGGGAGCGCCTCGGCGCCCAACCCTCCCGCTCCGGCGAACGCTGGGTCGGCGAACTGGGTCTGGACCTCAGCCACACCTTGGCGCGGACCTGGATTGTCGACCAGCCGCGGTGGGACCTCGAACGGCTGCGCCACCAGTCGCGGCTCCTGCTGCAATACCGCTGGCACCCGGGCGCCGATGGCGGCCCCGATTTCTTGCCGGCCTTCGACCGCCTGGCCTACCAGTCCCGCCCGCCCGTGCTGGACCTTGCCGATCTGCGGCACCTTGACGGTCTGCAAAACTGGAACCTGGCGCGCTTCGGCTGGGAACACCGCCTGCTCGCCGCCGCCAAGGACGCTCCCTACCGCGAGTTTCTGGCGTTCAACCTTTATCAGGACCTCCGCTTTGAGACCGAGCCGGGCGCGGCCGCATGGGATGCCCTCTACCTGTCCACCGAGCTGGTCCCATTCCCTTGGCTGCGGCTGCAGTGGACCTGCAAGTTCCGACCCGAGCAACAGGATACCGAGGCCACCTTCCTGCGGATCGGCCTGCGCAGCGCCGACCTGTGGTCCCTGGACCTGCGCGCCGAGTACCTGCAAGGCGCCATCCACCAATACGTGCTGGATGGCCGCTACCGGGTCTCCGAACACCTCGGCCTGCTCGCCAGCTGGCACTACGACGCCCGCCGCGACGATTGGACCGAGCAGCGCTACGGCTTCACCCGCCGCTTCGGCAACGCCTGGCAATTGGAGTGCTACGTCAGTCTCAGCGAGAACAACGACCGCGACAGCCGCTTCAGCACCGGGCTGCGGTTGCGCTGGCTGTCCTTTTGACGGCTATGGCCGACGCCCCGACCGCCCCCCAGCCCGCCTTGCAGCAAGCCCTCATCCGGGGCTATGATTATCCGGTCAGCCTGCCGGTGTTCGAGGGGCCGCTGGACCTGCTGCTGTTCCTGATCCGCAAGAACGAGATCGACATCTACGACATCCCGATCGAGCGCATCACCCGCCAGTACCTGGACATCCTGCGCGGCATGGAGCGGCAGCGGCTGGAGGTGGCCGGCGAGTTCTTCGTCATGGCCGCCACCCTGATGCAGATCAAGAGCCGCATGCTGCTGCCGCGCGACGAGCAGGCGCCCGGCCAGGAGGAGGCGACAGTCGAGGAGACCGACCCCCGCTGGGAACTGGTCCAGCAGCTCATCGAGTACAAGAAATTCAAGGAGGCGGCCGGCCGCCTCGGGGAACTGATCGAGGACGCGCGCAACACGCTGTTCCGAAACTGCTTCGACCAGCCGGACGACCAGCCCCGGCGCCCCCTGCAACCCAGCGATCCGATCGCGATCTGGAACGCCTTCAATCAGGTCCTGCGCCGCCTCTCCGAAAAAATCGTCATCGGCGAAATCCACGACGAGTCGGTCACCGTCGCGGAACGGATGGAGCACATCCTTTCGGTCATGCGCGAACGCCCGTCGTTCCGCTTCTCCGAGCTGATCCACGACCGGGTCTCCATTCCCTTTGTGGTGGCCACCTTCCTCGCCTTGTTGGAGCTGACCCGCCTGCGCCGGTTGCAGCTCCAACAGGACGAGCCGTTCGGGGACATCCTCTGCACCGCCCAAATCGAGGAATCCCCCTTGAAAAATTCCCCGGAGGCGTAAGCTGAGGAAGGGAGCCCCCATGAACCGCCGCCGCACAGTCCACCTGCTCGGGATCGGTCTCGACAATGATGACGGTCACAAACGCCTGACCCGTGCCGAAAAGTTTTCCGTGATCGGCGGCTCCGCGGAGACCCACGAGCGCATGACCGAGACCCTCATCAAGACCTTTGAGGACCTCAAAAGCCGGGGCAAGGAACTTGAGGAAACCGAGACCGGCGAGCTCAAGGACATCATCCGCCGCAATATTCCGGGCTGATTTGCAATTTCCCGAACCGCCGCTACACCACATCACCATGGCACAAGGAATAACCGAACTCAACGAAGCGAACTTTGACGCCACCATCCGGGCGGCGACCCTGCCCGTAATCGTGGATTTCTGGGCGCCTTGGTGCGGGCCGTGCCGCACCATCGCCCCGATTCTCGAACAGCTGGCGAGCGAAGCCGGCGCCAGCCTGATGGTGGCCAAGGTCAACGTGGACGAAAACCCCGCCCTCGCGCAGCGGTTCGGCGTCCGCGCCATCCCGACCCTGCTGTTCTTCAAGGGCGGCCAGTTGCGCGATCAGGCCGTGGGCCTGCTCCCCAAGGAGGAACTCAAGCGCAAGGCGCTCGCCCTCTAGCCTGCGCAACCGGACCATTCGCGCAGCCATGAAGACGGTCGCCATCCTCAACGGCCCCAATCTCGACCGCCTCGGCAAGCGCGAGACGGAGGTTTACGGCAACCGCAGCTTGGATGAGATCATCGCCGCGGTGCGCGCCGCCGCGGAGGCCCGCGGCGCCGCCGTCGAGCACTTCCAGAGCAACCACGAGGGCGACCTGATCAACCGCATCCACGCCTGGTCGGATGCCGGCATCCGCCTCGGCATCATCAATCCGGCCGGGCTTACCCACACCAGCGTGGCCCTGCGCGACGCCATCGCCGCCAGTCCGATCCGTTTCGTCGAGGTGCACCTCAGCAACATCCACAAGCGCGAGGGCTTCCGGCACACCTCGCTCACCGCCCCGGTGTGCGTCGCGCAGATATGCGGCATGGGCCCGTTCGGCTACATCGCCGCGCTCGAGTACCTGTTGGGGCTGGATGCCGGCTCCTAACCACGGTTGTTGCCGTCCGCCTCGAGAATCCAGACCACCGTCCAGCCGCTGGGCCGGTCGATATAAATGATCGGGGTCGCGCCCTCGAGGTCGGTTTCGACCAGCTCGACGAGGGTGCTGAGGCGTGCCGCCCGCTCACTGCCGGCACGGTGCAGCTGCCACCACACGGCCATGCCGAGCAGCAGCGCCGCGGCGGCGGCCCCCGCCAGCCGCAGGCCGGCCGGCACGGGCCACGACCGCCCGCGCCGGGTACTCGCCGGCTCGATACGCGCCCGGACGGAGTTCCACGCGACCGGCGCACCGACGCCGACGGGTTTTGCCTCCTGGAGGGCGGCGCGCAGGCGGCGCAGCCGTTCGAGGTGGGCGCGCGCCCGCGGGTCGCGCTCGAGCAGCGCCTCCACCTCCGCGCGGGCGGCGGGGTCGAGCTCGCCGTCGAACCACGCCTCGATGCGCATGGCGGTCTCGTCGTTCATGGTGTGTTCAGGACAGCATGGGCGGAAGCCGCGCGGCGTCCAGACTGCTCTTTGCGGAAGCGCGGCACCTCAGCGCCGCGGCGGCCGGGGCGCCGGGCCGCAGCAGCGGCAGGGCACCCACACGCGTTCCCTCCGCCATTCGTGGTAGCCGCCGCGCCAGGCCCGGGTGCGGGTCCCGCAACGGTCGATGACAATTTCCCAGTGGCCGGGGACCCAGACCCGCACGCGCCGGATTTCCCAATGGCCGTGCCGGCAGGGGTCGGGAGCGTGGAAACAGAAGGACCCGCGATGGTCCCATCCGTAGGAGGCCCCCACGGACACGGCGACCTCGCCGCCCCAATCACGGTCGCGGGCGTCCTCGATGGCAACGCCGGTTATGACCCCCGCGACAAAGCCGCCGAGGGCCGCCCATGCCTTGTCGTTGGCGTGGGCCGGCGTGCCGGCGAGCGCGAGCAGCAGCAGGCTGATGACACTGGTTCGGAAAATGTGCTTCATGGTCGGCTTTCGTTGAATTCACCCATTCAACGATCGCCGGCCGCCGTTTATTCAAAAAAACGGCGCCCAGGTCATCCGACCGCGACCAGGCGGGGGCGCAGCACGTTGACCTTGTGGGGAAGGAAGGCGGCGACCAGGCGCCGGAAGGCGGCCTCCCCCGGCTCGGGCAGCAGTCCGACAATGGCGCCGCCCGATCCGGCGAACTTGGCGGAGGCGCCGCACTGCCGGGCGACGGCCACCATCTGGCGGTTGCCCTCGCCGACGTTGTAGAGCGCGCTGCGGATGTCGAAGTTCTCGTTGATGAGGGCGGACAGGCGGGGCACCAGCGACGGGGACGAGCCCTCCAGAAGGAGGTTGCGGAATTCCTCGGCCAACGCGGCCCAGCGGGCAATGGCATCGAGCACCGCCTGCTCCCCGCGGTTGTAGCGGGAACGCAAGTCGTTGTGGTAGACCTCGGTGCCCTCGGACAAGTCCTCGCGGTAGGCGACATACAGGTGGTCGGCGATGGGGCCGAGGTCGATCCGCTGGTAGTCCCCGTAGCCGCGCTGCTCCATCAGGGCGCGGTTGAAGTCCATGTACACGGGAAATTGATACGCCTGGGCCACGCGGTCCTGGAGTCCGGCCGGGATCGCCAGCTCCTTGGTTTCCACCGACAGCACCAGGTTGGCGAGGCTGTGGCGCGAAATCTGCACGTTGTAGAACCCCATCAGCGCGCGCACGCACGCCGTGATGATGGCGGAGGAACCGGCCAGGCCGACCTGGTTGGGGATGTTCGAGCGGTAACGGAGCGTGAAGTTGCGCCCGTCCAGCGCGATGCCGCGCTCCCGGCAGTAGTCGAGGAAGGCCTTGCAGCTGGCCTTCAGCAGCCGGAACCCGCCGTAGTAGCCGTGGTGCTTCACGTCGTTGTGCAGGCCCTCGAGGCTGGTGAACACCGAATGGTCGCGCCGGCTGGGCAGCAGCTCCAGCTCCGGCGATTCCCACAACTCCACCTGCGCCTCGAAATTGCTGAAGCAGAACGCGATCGTTTTGCCGAAGTAGCCGTCGGACGGGTTGCCGATCAGCCCCGCGCGGGGATAAGAGACGGTCTTGATGATCATAAGGTTGCCTCCGGGCTGCCGATGTCGCGGCGGCGGCCGGGCAGCGCGACCCCGCCGAAGCCCTCGGCGGCCATGACCGCCGCCATGGCGTCGGTCAGTTGGATTTCGCCGTTGCGGCCGGGGACCGCGCGGGCCAAGGCGTCGAAGATCGCCGGGGACAGCACGTAGCGGGCGGCGAAGGCGTAGGCGTGGGGCAGCGGCCGGCCGTCCACGCCGCGCATCACCGGGATTTCCGCCGGGCGCGGCTTTTCCACCATGGCGTCGAGCGCGAACGTGCCGTCGGGCAGCCGGCGGCCGCCGCACACCCCGTAGCGGGTGGCGCGGGCGGCGCTGACCGGCTCGACGGCCACCTGAGAGCGCCCCCGGGACCTGTAGTGATCCACCATCACCGGGAGCGGCGATCCCCCCTCCATGAGGGTGTCGCCCAACAGCACGCACACCGGCCCGCCGGCGGCGAAGCCCGCGCCGCAGGCGACGGCGTCGCCGAGGCCGCGCTGGCGCGGCTGGTCGATCCACTCGAACGCCAGACCGTCCATCAGCCGCTCCCACTCCGCCATGGCGGCGCGCTTGCCGGCGGCATCGAGCCAGTCCATCAGAGGCTGGTTCCATGTGAAATACTCGCGGATGGCCTCCTTGCCCCGGGAGAGGACGATGCCGATCTCCCGGCAGCCCGCCGCCTTGGCCTCCGCGACGACATGGTGCAGCACGGGGAAGGCGCCCACCGGGATCAGCTCCTTGGGCACCGCCTTGGTCAACGGCAGGTACCGCGTCCCGAGCCCGGCCGCTGGTATCAGCGCTTTCATGACGGATCTGTCCGGCCCCTCCCCCTATCCATTCTCGTACTCGTACTCCTACTCCTACTCGTACTCCTACTCCTACTCGTACTCCTACTCCTACTCGTACTCGTAATCCTACTCGTACTCGTACTCCTACTCGTACTCGTAATCCACGCGTCTTTGTTCGTGTGGGTCATAGGGTGTCGGATAACGAGGAGGAGTAGGAGTACGAGTACGAGTACGAGTAGGAGTAGGAGTAGGAGTAGGAGGGGATACTACCCTCTCCGCACGCGCAGGCCGGGCATGGCGTCGAGGTCGTCGAGCAGCTGCTGGAAGACGGGGTTGACCTCCTTGTCGCTGAGGGTGCGCTGCGGGTGGCGAAAGACCAGCTCGAGGGCGACGGACTTGTGTCCCTCGGGCACGCCCGGGCCGCTGTACACGTCGAACACCCGCAGCGACTCGACGGCGAACTGGTCGCCGGCGCGGCGTTCGGCCTCGGCCCGGACGATGCGCTCGAGCTCGCCGGCGGGCATGGTCGCGGGCACGATCACAGCGAGGTCGCGCAGGGCCGGCGGGTGCTGGCTGAAGGGCTGGAACAGCCGCCGCGGGCGCGGGCGGGCGAGAAATTCCGGCAGCAGGTAAACGGCCCCGGCCAGCACCGGTCCGGGCAAGTCCCACGACCCGGTCATGGCGAGGTTGAGCAGGCCGGCCTTGGCTTCCCACCCCTCGGCAAACCCGCCCAACGCGGCCGCGTGCCCGGCCTGCCAGGCGTTCTCGTCGGTGATGGGCCGGAACTCCCAGGGCCGGACGGCGACGCCGGCCTGGCCCAGCAGGTCGCAAACCAGGCGGGCGGCGAGATAGTAGTCCGGGTTGTCGCGGCGGCGCCACGACGGACGTCCGGAGGCAAGGACCACGAATGCGGCGCTGAACATCTCGTAAACCCGGCCGTCGTACTCGCGGAACACGCGCCCGCACTCGAACAGGCGCTCGACCAGGTTGTGGCGCGCATGATTGAGCCGCAGGCAGTCGAGCAGGCCGGGCAGCAGGGAGGTGCGCAGGTGGGAGGCGTCGCTGGCGAGGGGATTGGCGACCGCAAGGGCGTCGGCCTGGGCGTGGCCGTACCAACGCCGCAGCTCGTCCTCGCTGCGCAGGGTGTAGTGGACCACCTCGTGAAAGCCCTTGCCGGCGAGCACCGCGGTGGCGGCGCGCTGGTAGACCGGTTCCGGATCATCCTCGCGCAGGGTGACAGTCGCCCGCACGGGTCCCTCCGGGATGCGATCGCTTCCGTAGTGGCGAATGACCTCCTCGACGATGTCGATCGGGCGGCCGAGGTCGGCGCGGAACCCCGGGATGGTGAGCCGGAACAGCTTGCCGCCGGTCGCGTCCGCCGTCTCGCGCGGGCGCAGCTCAAGGCGCCGGAGGATGTCCTCGATCTCCGCGTCGGAGACCTCGAAACCGAGCCGCTCGCGCACCCATGCCGGGGACAGGTCGATGCCCCGCTCGACCAGCGGCGGTTCGCCGGCGACCAGCGGCGGGCCGAGCAGCTCGCCCCCCGCCAGCCCGATGATCAGGTCGAGGCAGCGCAGCGCGGCATACTCGGCCCCGGTCGGGTCGACCCCCCGCTCGAAACGGTAGGAGCTGTCGGTGGACAGGCCGAGCTGCTTGCTGGTGCGCCGGATGGAGACGGGATTGAACCACGCCACCTCGAGAAAGATGTCCCTGGTCGCATCGTCGACCTCGGCCTGCACCGAGCCCATCACGCCGGCCACCACCAGGGCCCGCTCGGCGTCGGCAATCACCAGGTTCTCGCGCTTGAGCCGGCGCTCCTTGCCGTCGAGCGTGATGAGGGTCTCGCCCTCGTGGGCGGCGCGCACCACCACCCGGCCGCCGCGAATCTTGGCCACGTCAAAGGCGTGCAGCGGCTGGCCGGTCTCGTGCAGGATGTAGTTGGTGGCGTCGACCACGTTGTTGATCGGGCGCAGCCCGATGGCCGTCAGCCGCCGCTTCAGCCACTCCGGGCTCGGCCCGACCGCGACCCCGCGCACGCTGTAGCCGCGGTAATGCGGGCACAACCGCGGCTCCAGGCATTCGAGCGACTCGACCAGGCTTCCCGCCCCCGCCTCGGCAAGGTTGAGCCGGATTTCCGGATACCGCAGGTCCCGCTTGAACCAGGCCGCCAGCTCGCGGGCGATGCCGATGTGGCACAGCGCGTCCGGCCGGTTGGGGGTGATTTCGAGGTCAAACACCGTGTCCGGCGCGGGGAAGACCTGATGGATCGGCGTGCCGAGCGGCGGACGCGCCTCGAGGATGGCGATGCCGCCGTGGTCCTCGCCAAGGCCGAGTTCCCGCTCCGAGCACAGCATGCCCTCGGACTCCACGCCGCGGATTTTGGTTTTGCGAATCTTGAAATCGCCCGGCAGCACCGCCCCCGGCAGGGCGACGATCACCCGGTCGTTGGCGCGGAAGTTCTTGGCCCCGCAGACGATGGTGCGGACCTGCCCGTCCCCCACATCCACCCGGCACACGGTCAGGCGATCGGCGTCGGGATGCTGCTCGAAGGAGAGGATTTCCCCGACCACCACGGCGGCCAGCGGCTCCAGCCCGGAACGCTCGATCCCCTCGACCTCGAAGCCGCCCATCGTCAGCGCATGGCTGATCTGCTCCGGCGTGAGGCCGCTCAGGTCCACGTAATCATTCAACCACTCGAGACTGACTTTCATGGCGGGCGCTATTTGAACTGGGCCAGCAGGCGCAGGTCGTTCTGGTAGAGGTAGCGGATATCGTCGATACCGTACAGGGTCATGGCGAGCCGTTCGATGCCGAGGCCGAAGGCGTAGCCGGTCCACACGTCCGGGTCGTAGCCGACTTCCTCAAACACCGCGGGGTCGACCATGCCGCAGCCCATGATCTCCATCCACTCGGCGCCGACCTTGCCGAGGTGACGGGCCCGCAAGTCCACCTCAAAGCTCGGCTCGGTGTAGCTGAAGTAATGCGGGCGGAAGCGCGTCTCGGCCTCCGGCCCGAGCAGCGAGCGGAACAGGAAATCGAGGTCGGCCTTGAGGTCGCGCACGGTCACGCCGCGGTCGACGTAGAGCGCCTCGATCTGGTGGAAGTTGGCGGAGTGGGTGGCATCGGCGGTGTCGCGCCGGAAACAGCGGCCGGGTGCGATGATGCGGATGGGCGGCCGCTCCTTGAGCATGGTGCGGATTTGGACGCTGCTGGTGTGGGTGCGCAACAGGTAGCGCTCCTGGTCCTTGCGGGGGACATTCCCGAAGCCCTGCTGGCGATTCAGGTAGTAGGTGTCCTGAAGGTCGCGGGCGGGGTGGTCCGGCGGCGTGTTGAGCGCGTCAAAACAGAAATACTCGGTCTCGATCTCCGGCCCGTCCGCCACCACGAACCCGATCTTGCGCAGGATCGAGACGATCTCCTCGCGCACCTGGGTGAGGATGTGGCGGGTGCCATGCGCCGGCTCCGGGCTTTCCAGCGAAACATCCACCGGCGGCCCGATCCGCGCCGCCAGCGCCGCCGCCTCCAGCCGCGCCACCGTCGCATCCCACAGCTCCTGAAGCTGCTGTTTGTACTGGTTGATCAGTTTCCCGGCGGCCGGCCGCTCCGCCACCGGCAGGGTCGCGATCCGCTTGCTCAGCGCCGTGAAGCTGCCGTTGGGGCCGCTGATCCGCGCCTTCAATTGTTCAAAGGCGGCCGGGGTGGCGACGGCGCCGGCCTCCTCCCGCGCCGTGTCAAGGATGCGCTTGAGTTCCTCTTCCATGGATGTGCAAAACGGTATCGGTAGGCGCTTCCGCGCGGCCCTCCAACAAAAAAATCCGCGCAAAAAAGCCGCGCCGGAGCGGCGCGGCTTGTGTCGGCGCGCGGGGCGCCGTCGTTCAGGCCGGGGCCAATGCGGCGCGGGCCTTGTCGACCAAGGCCTTGAACGCCGGGGCGTCGTGAATGGCCATTTCGGACAGGGCCTTGCGGTCGAGCTCGACCCCGGCCTTGTTGAGGCCGGCGATGAAACGGCTGTAGGCGATGCCTTCGGCCCGGCAGGCGGCGTTGATGCGCACGATCCACAGGCTGCGGAAATCGCGCTTGCGGTTGCGCCGGTCGCGGTAGGCGTACTGGCCGGCACGGTCGGCGGCCTGCTTGGCGTACCGGTAGAGCCGGCTGGCGTTGCCAAAGTACCCCTTAGTGCGTTTCAGGGTGCGCTGGCGACGCTGGCGGGATGCTTGGATGTTTTGTGTTTTCGGCATGTTCGGTCGGTTCGGTTGGATGGCCGCCGGGTCGCCAATTCCATTCACCCGGGCTGGCCGCGTTGACGTCAAGGAAGCTCAGAAGAGGCTCGGGCAGCCGATCTTGACAAAGCGCACCACGCCGGGGGCGGCCGGCTTGTCCTTGCTCATGGAGCGCTTCTGCTTGGTGGTCTTGTTCCGCAGGAAGTGCCGCTTGCCGGGCGTGCGCCGCAGGACTTTGCCGGTGGCGGTGACCTTGAACTTCTTGGCAATGGATTTGCGTGTCTTGATCATGGGAAAAGCGTGCACAGAAAGGGGCGCGCGTCCCCTTGTAAAGGCAATTCTGCGCAGGACGGCGGGGCGGGGACCTTATGGATTCGGCCGCAGGAAATTATTCCATGCCCAGCCCGTCTTGTGGCTTTGGAAGTAGCCGCCCCCGAGATTCGAAACGGCAATCCAGCCAAGCGCCGGGTCCGGGCTGTAGAACCAGTGCAACGTCGCGCCCGCGCCAAGCGGCGTGCTGGCCGAATGGTGCAGCCAGCCGAACCGGAAGTGGTAAATCCACGGCAACTCAAGCTGCACAAAGCCGAGGAAGGTCGAATAGCCCAGCTTGGGGGTAAAACCATAAATCCAGCCGTAGGCGGTGTTGTTCCACTGGTCGGGCGTCAGCAGTCCCGGGGTGAATTCGCTGTCCGAGATATCGGGTATGCCGTCCCCGTCGCTGTCGGCCATGCCGGACAATTCCACCGCGAACAGCAGGGAGTCATAGGCGGCGCCGGGGCTCAGGTTGGTGACCGTGCCGGCAAAGCGCAGCCCGTCGCGGATCAGCGTGGCGCCGGAGAGCGGATAAGAGACGGGACCGTCCTTGACGAGGGTGAACGGTTCGAGCGTCAGGGTGTTGGCGTCCGGCACGGAGTACCGGACCATGCCGCTGAACAGCTCGGCGCCGCGCTGCAGTTGCAGGGTCATGGTGCCGCTGACCGGCTCGAATGCCCCGGGCCCCACCGCCCCGCCCAGGCTGGTGATCGGGGTCCGGGGATTGTAGCCGCTCCACGCGCCGGCGCGCTGCACCACGCCGACTATCGGCGAAGACACGGTTCCTTCGGGCAAGCTGGCCGATTCCGGCATGTTCAGATAAAGCACCCCGATGTCTTGGATCGCCCCGGTGGCGGCGTTGATCCCCGAATAGGTGCTGGCATAAACCAGCGTCCCCTCCTCGAGCGGTGACAACCCCTCGACCAGAAAATGCGTGCTGGCGTTCACCCCGGGGGCGGGAATCAGTTCCCTGACCCGCAAATCCAGCTTGGCCGTCGGGGTGATCATAAAATCGACCGGGTCAACAAACGCTTGGACCGAGAAAGTCAGCTCACCGGCGCTGGCCAAGGAGGGCGGCACCAGAAGGCCGAAGATCAATAAGTGACGCACATGCATAAGGTTTCTGTGTTGTAGCCTATCAGTAAAACAGCCGGCGAGTTGCCTGCAAGAACAAAGGAACCGGCAAGGGTGAAGATGCCGTTAAAACCTGGTGGCGAGACCCGGATTTGAACCGGGGACACAAGGATTTTCAGTCCTCTGCTCTACCAACTGAGCTATCTCGCCCCGAGGAAAGCTCGCGATCAAGCAGAACGATGTTCCGCTCGTCAACCGGGATTTCGCGAATTTCCGCCGCGGCCATCTTTTTGTTTGACGCGCGGTGGCGTCGGGGTAGCGATGGGCGCCTTGTTGTTTGCCACTTTTTTCGGGGCGTGGCTCAGCCTGGCTAGAGCGCTGCGTTCGGGACGCAGAGGTCGCTGGTTCAAATCCAGTCGCCCCGACCAATCAAGCGGGCCCGTGGTGTAATGGTAGCACTAAGGATTCTGGATCCTTCTGTCGGGGTTCGAGTCCCTGCGGGCCTGCCATGTTTGGCTCCAATCGGCCGCGCTGTGCGGGGCCACGCGGGGCCGCGCATGGCAAGCCGTGTTCAGAATTCGACCGCATGCCAAGCCAGGCCATGAGCATTCCGCTGGAGGACAATTTTGACGATGTATTGCGCAAGGCCCTGCGGGGGCTGGCGCTGAGCGGGGAGCAACTGGCGCAGCGGGCAGGCCTTCCGTCGGCCCGGGTGCGGGCCCTGCTGGCGGCCGAGCCGGATGAAACGGCCCTGCGCGCTGTGGCAGCGCCGCTCGGATTGGATGCCGATGCCCTGGTCGAGTTGGCCGGGCGATCCTGGCATCCGCGATCCGCCCGGCTTGACGGACTGGCGCAATTCAACACCCCATGGCCGGCGCACGGGCCCGAGCACATGCGGGTGAATGCCTATCTGGCCTGGGACACGGAGTCCCGCATCGCCGTCGCGATCGATGCCGGAGCGCAGGCGGAGCCGCTGCTTGAGCACCTGCGTTGCCATGGGTTGACCCTTGCGGGGGTGTTGTTGACCCACACCCATGCCGACCACGTCGCCGCGCTGGACCACCTGCTCCGGGAAACCGGCCGGCCACCGGTTTGGGTCCATGCCAACGAGCCGTTGGCCGGCGCACAGCCCGTCGCCGAAGGGGCGCGGCTGACGTTTGGCGGCCTGTCCATCGAGGCGCGGCTGACGCCCGGCCATTCACCCGGTGGCACCACGTGGGTGGTGCGCGGCTTGCCGCGGCTTGTGGCGCTGACCGGCGATGCGCTGTTCTGCTGCTCGGTGGGAGGCGTGGGGCCGGGCGCTTATGCCGGCGCGCTGGCGGCCAATCGCAACCGGATTCTCAGCCTGCCGGGGGACACCCTGCTGGGTCCCGGCCATGGGCCCGTGACCACGGTGGCCGAGGAATGGCTGCACAACCCGTTTTTTGCCGGAAAGGCTTTGCGGCCGGCATGAATGGGTGAATAGTTCACGGACAAGGCATCATCCCATGTCCGAAACTCCAGCCAACTCGCGCCACAGGCTCAAATGGTTGCTGCCGCCGCTGGTGCTGGTCGGCGCCGTCGGCGTCGCCGGCCTGATGGTCGCCCTCAAGCCGGAGATTCAGCTGCAGGAACATGTGCCGGTTTACCCGGTGGTCGAAGTGTTCACGGTCCAGCTCGAGCCGGTGCGTCTGAGCGTCGCGTCCCAGGGCAGCGTGCGGCCGCTGCAGCAGACCCGGCTGACCGCGCGCGTCAGCGGCCCGATCGAATGGATATCGCCCGCCTTTTATGCCGGCGGCGCGTTCCAGGAGGGGGAAGTGCTGCTGCGGCTGGACCCGCTGCCCTACGAGAGCGCGCTGGCTGAGGCGCGGTCCCGGCTGGCATTGGCGGAAGCGGCATGGCTGCAGGAGCAGGAGGCCGCCGAACAGGCGCGGCGCGATTGGGAGCGCCTGGGCGCCGGGGCGCCCAATCCGCTGGCGCTGCGCCAGCCCCAATTGGACAAGGCGGCCGCCGACCGCGAAGCCGCCTTGGCCGCCGTGGCCATGGCCGCCCGCAACCTTGAGCACACGCGTATCCGCGCGCCGTACGACGGCCGGGTCGAGGCCAAGCATGTGGATGTCGGCCAGGCTATCGCGGCTCAGGCGACGGTCCTGGCCGACATTTTTGCCACGGCCGCGCTCGAGGTCCCGCTGCCCATCACGCTGGACGAGCTGGCGTTCCTGGACCCTGCCGCGGAGCCGCCGGTGCGCCTTTCGGCCGAGGTGGCGGGGCTGCGCCATGAATGGCGGGCCCGCCTGGTGCGGGTGGCCGCCACGGTCGATCCCCGCAGCCGCCTGGTCACGGTGTTCGCGCGGGTGGAGCCGCCCTACACCAGCAACCACGGGATGGAGCTCAAGCCCGGCCTGTTTGTGCGCGCCGAGATCGAGGGCCGGACCCTGCCCGAGGCGGCCCGCATCCCCCGGGCGGCCCTGCAGCCCGGCGGGCATGTGTATCTGCTGGATCATGACAACCGCCTCCGCCTGGCGCGGCCCGAGCTGGCGCGCACGGACACCGACTGGGCGATCGCCCGCGCCGGCCTGCGGCCGGGCGACCGCATCTGCCTGACGCCGCTGCTGTCCTTTGCCGAGGGCATGCGGGTGGAGCCGGTGCCGGGCGGCGAGCCATCCGGGGCACACGCGCCATGATCCGCTGGTTCGCGCGCAACGGGGTGGCCGCCAACCTCGTGATGCTGGTGCTGGTGGTCGGCGGCGGCGCCGCGCTGTTCAGCATCAAGCAGGAGCTGTTCCCGCAGTTTTCCCTGGACACCGTCGTGGTGACGGTGCCGTACCTCGGCGCCTCCCCCGAGGAGGTCGAGGATGGCGTCATCATCCGCATCGAGGAGGCCATCCAAGGCGTCGAGGGCATCAAGGAGGTCCGCTCCACGGCCAGCGAGGGACTCGGCCAGGTTGCCATCGAGGTGCGCCGCGGGGCCGACGTGCGCCGCGTCAAGGACGACATCAAGGCGCGCGTCGACGCCATCACCAGTTTCCCGTTGGAGACGGAGCGCCCCATTGTCGAAGAGCTGCTCCTGCAGCGCGACGTGATGTGGGTGGCGGTCTACGGTCCGGCCGGCGAACGGGCCCTCAAAGAACTGGCGGAGCGCATGCGCGATGAGATCACCCGCCTGCCGGGGGTCTCCCAGGTGGTGCTGCGGGGCGTGCGGGCCTACGAGATTTCCATCGAGGTGTCCGAATTCGCATTGCGCAAATACGGGCTGACCTTCGCCGAGGTGGTGCGCGCGGTGCAGCAGGGCAGCCTGGATGTCCCGGGCGGGACCATCCGCACCGCCGGGGGCGAGATTCTGCTCCGCACCCGCGAACAGGCCCGCACCGCCGCCGATTTCGAGGCCTTGGTGGTGCGCACGGACCCGGACGGATCCCGCGTGCTGCTGCGCGACGTGGCCGCGGTGGTGGACGGGTTTGTCGACGAGCCGGTGATCACCACCTTCAACGGGCAGCCGGCGGCGCTCCTGCTGGTGCGGGAGGTGGGCCGCGAGAGCCCCCTCGAAATCTCGCGCCAAGTCAACCGCTGCCTGCAGGAGGCGCGCCGCACCTGGCTGCCGCCGGGCATCTCGGCGGACAGCTGGGGCGACGCCTCCTTCTACCTGCGCGACCGCCTTAACATGCTCATCAACAACGGCCTGATGGGCTTCGCCCTGGTGATGCTGACGCTTTCGCTGTTTCTGCGGCCGTCCCTGGCGTTCTTCGTGGCCATCGGCATCCCGGTCAGTTTCCTCGGCACCTTCCTGGTGGCCCCGGCGGTCGGCATCACCATCAATCTGATTTCCCTGTTCGCCTTCATCCTGGTGCTCGGCATCGTGGTGGACGACGCGATCGTCGTGGGCGAGAGCGTCTTCTCGGAATACCAGCGCATCGGCCCGGGGCTCGAGTCGGCCATCCGCGGCACCCTTGCGGTGTCGACGCCGGTGACCTTCGCGGTCCTGACCACGATGGTGGCCTTCCTGCCGGTGTTCCTGCTGCCCGGCGCGCTGGGCAAGTTCCTCGGAAACATCCCGGTGGTGGTCATCCCCACGCTGCTGTTCTCCCTCGCCCAAAGCAAGCTGGTGCTCCCCTATCACCTGTCCCTGTGCCGGGTCGGCCAGCGGCAACACCGCGACCAGCTCAACTGGCTGTCGCGCTCCCAGCGGGTGGTGGCCGACGGGCTGGAACGGTTTGTCGACACCGTTTACCGGCCGGCGATCGAATGGTGCCTGCACTGGCGGTATCTGACGCTCGCCGGCTTTGCCGGCCTGCTGGTGCTGTGCCTCGGAATGGTGCTGGCCGGCTGGGTGCGATTCTCCCCCTTCCCCAGTGTCCCGAGCGACTTCATCGCCGTCAGCCTCAAGCTGCCCGAAGGCACCCACATCAGCCAGACCAAGCAGGCCCTTGACCACATTGCCAGCGGGCTGGCGGCCATCCGCGCCGAGGACACGGCCGCCGGGCATCCCGATCCGGTCAAGCATTACGCCCAGTTCATCGGTTTCGGCGCGGTCGGCGCCACCGGCTCGAATCTCGGGTTCGTGTTCGTCGAACTCACCAAATCCGAGCTGCGCGACTCGAGCGCCGAGGATGTCGCCACGCGCTGGCGGGCCAAGATCGGCACCATCCCCGGCGCCCGGCAGCTCATCATCAACCCCTATGCCGGCCCGCCGACCGGCCTGCCCGTCGACATCCGCCTGACCGGGCCGGATTTCAACCAATTGCGGGCGGCCGCCCGCGAGCTGCGCGACAAGGTGGCCGAACTGCCCGGGCTGTACGACGTGCGCGACACCTTCTCCGAAGGGAAGCGGGAAATCCGGCTGCGGCTCAAACCGTCCGCCGCGCCGCTGGGCCTGCGCGCCGAGGACCTCGCCCGGCAGACCCGGGCCGCCTTTTACGGCGCCCAGGCCCAGCGGCTGCAGCGCGGCCGCGAGGATATCCGCGTGATGGTCCGTTACCCCGCCGCGGAGCGCACCTCGCTCAGCCATTTGGAAAACATGCGGGTGCGGCTGCCGGACGGGACGGGCATCCCGATCGGCGAGGTGGCCGACATCGAAATCGGCGAGGGCTTCCCCACCATCACGCGGATCGACCGCCAGCGCGTCATCAACATCCAAGCCGACGCCGACAAGAACGTGGCGGATTTTGCCGCGATCAACGCGGCGCTGTACGGCCGCGGCGGCGCCTCTCGCAGCCTGCTGGAGGAAATCCAGGAACGCTATCCCGGCGTGCGCCTGGTGAAGGGCGGCGAGGCCAAGGACTGGGAGGAAACCCGCGAATCCTTGCTCGGCGGGGTGGTGCTGGTGGTGTTTCTGATCTACACCCTGCTGGCGATCCCGTTCCGCAGCTACCTGCAGCCGCTGATTGTGATGAGCGTGGTGCCGTTCGGGCTGGCCGGCGCGGTGCTCGGCCACCTGCTCACCTGGCAAAGGCTCAGCGTCCTGTCGCTGCTGGGGGTCATTGCCCTGTCCGGCGTGGTGGTCAACGCGTCGCTGGTCATGGTCGATTATATCAACCGGCGCCGCAGCCACGGTATGCCGCTCATGGAGGCGGTGCGCGAGGCCTGCCTGGTCCGGTTCCGCCCGATCCTGCTGACCTCCCTCACCACCTTTGCCGGCCTGGTCCCCATCCTGCTCGAGCGCAGCCTGCAGGCGCAGTTCCTGATCCCGATGGCCACCTCGCTGGGATTCGGTGTGCTGTTTGCAACGGCGATCACCATGCTGATGGTGCCGGCCATCTACATGGTGCTGGAGGATTGCAAGCACGCCTTCCGGCGCGCCGCCATCCACCTCACTCGTAGCCCATCAGGATCGCACGCTGCTCCGGCTCCGGAACCGTGACGAAATACTGCTCCTCAAGGGCCTGGGTGACCCGGTCCGAGTACAGGGCCTGCAGCAATTTCCCCGCCTCGGCCCGGTCCAGCCCCGGCGAGAGTTCCAAGTACACCGGCAACCGCAGGGGATAATCGCCGAAAAAGACGTTGTCCGCGCTCGGGGTGTAGGCCTGGCGCGCGCCCTCCTTGCGCACCGCGAGGAACCGCACCGATGGGCTCGGCCGCAGCGCCGGTCCCAGCACCAGCGCCGTGGGGTCATTGAGAATGAGCGCGCTCACCTCCTCCGCCCGGCCGCTCAGGAAGCGCAGATTCGCGCGCAAATTGGCCCCCTGCAACACGGTGTTGCTGAACAGCTCAAGGGCCACCGTGGCCTGCGGCCGCCAGATCACGGGGTTGACCTTGCGCTCGCGCCAGTCCGCAGCCGGGGTCAATTGCGACCAACTGGTGATGGCTCCCCCTTCCTGGAACACCTGCAGCAGCTGGCCGTAGTTCACCTCGATCACCGGATTGGTGGCGTGGACCGCCAGGGCCACGATCTGGTAGGCCACCGGATAGCGGCGGTGCGGGCGGGCGCCTTCCGTCCCTTCCGGCAGCGCCAGCAAAGCGGCCTCGATCGTCCCCTGCTCCAGTTCGCGCAGCGCCCGCAACGAGCCGTCCAGCGCCAGCCGCGCCTCCACCCCGGCCGCCGCCAGCTCCTCCTGCAGGGCCTTGCGGAACCCTTCCCCAAGAAGGTCCGAGCCGGCAATCACCAGCGCGTGGGCGGCGCTGCAACCCAGCGTCGCCATGGCCAAAATCCAAGAAAGGGCGCGGCATGAACTCATGGTCCCCTTAATGGCGGTGCGGTCCCCCCTGGCAAGCCTAAGAACGGCCTGGGGCGGCGCGCCCCGCAAAACCATTGACACCCCCCACGTGCTTTCTCAGACCGGCTCTTTTACCGTGATCGAAGATCTGCAGTCCATATTGGTCACCGAGCAGGAAATCCGCGAGCGGATCGCCGAACTGGGGCGCGAGATTTCCGAGGCCTACGCCGATGTCGATGAGCTGACCGTGATCGCGGTCATCAACGGCGCGCTGCTGTTCACCGCCGACCTGATCCGCCACATCACCGTGCCCATCCGGTTCGACTGCATGCGCGTGTCCAGCTACCGCGACGACGTGCGCCCGGTGCGCAAGCCCGAACTGATCGACATGGTGCGGCTCGACATCGAGGGCCAGCATGTGCTGGTCATCGACGACATTCTCGACACCGGCCACACCAGCTCGAAGGTGCTCGAGGAAATCCGCAAGCTGCGCCCCGCCTCGGTGCGCCTGTGCGTGTTGCTCGAGAAGGAAGGACGCCACGAGTTGGACGTGCGGCCGGACTTCGTGGGCTTCCAGATCCCGGACGAGTTCGTGGTCGGCTACGGGCTCGATTTCGCCGAGCGTTACCGGCAGCTGCCGTGCATCGGCGTGCTCAAGCCCGAGCTGCAGAACCCGCCCACTTGGACCTGACCGGTCCTCAGGCGGCCACGAGCCGGCCCCCCTCGAGGCGGAACTGCAGCTCGGTCCGCGCGGCGAAGCCCGGATGGTGGGTGACCAGCACCAGGGCCGCGCCGTGGCGGGTCACCGCCGCCAGCAGTTGGCCCATCACCCGCTCCGCGGTGCGCTCGTCGAGGTTGCCGGTCGGCTCGTCGGCGAGCACCACCCGCGGCCGGTTGATCAGGGCCCGCGCGATCGCGGCGCGCTGACGCTCGCCGCCGGAGAGCCGGTCCGGGGTGCTGCGCAGGCGTTCCGCCAAGCCGAGCTCCCCGAGCAGCTCGAGGGCGCGCGCGCGCGCCTCGCGCGGCGCCAGGCCGGCGATCCGGCCCGCCAGCACCACGTTGCCGAGCGTGTCCAGCTCGGGAATCAGGTAATGGGCCTGAAACACGAACCCGAGGTAGCTTGCGCGCCGGCGCGGACGCAGCGATTCCGGCAATCGGGCCAGCGGCATGCCGTCCCACAGCACCTCGCCGGCGTCGGGCGTCTCGATGCCGGCCAGCAGGTTGAGCAGCGTCGTCTTGCCGCTGCCGGACTCGCCGCGGATGCTGGCGGTCTGCCCGGCCAGCAACTGCAGGCTGACGCCGGCGAGCACCTCGATGACGCGCGGCCCGCTGCGGTACGACTTGCACAGGCCGCTGGCCGCCAGCACGGGGGACGGATGGGCCGGGGCGCTCATTGCTCGATGCGCAGGGTCTCGGCCGGGCGCACGCGCGCGGCCCGCCAAGCCGGCAGGAGGCTGGCCAGCGTGGCCAGCGCCGTGGCGGTCAGCCCGATGGCGGCGATCTCGCCCGGACGGTAGTTGACTGGCAGATACGCGAAGTAATAGAACCGCACGAGGGTGTCGCGGCTGCCGGTGAGCGCGGCCAGCCCCTGGATGATGGGGTCGCGGAAGGCCAGGCACAGCAGCGCGAGCCCGACGCCCAGCGCGGCCCCCAGCAGGCCGATGAAGAAGCCCTGGAAGCAATACAGCCCGAGAACCCCGGCGCGGCTTCCCCCCAGGACGGCCAGCAGACCGATCTCGCGGGCCTTGCGCACCACCGTCAGCAGCTGCGCGATGGCGATGGCGAAAACCGCCACCGCGACGATGAACAGGTTGAGAAACAGCATCATGGTCTTCTCGAGGTCGAGCACCCAGAGGAAGTCGGCCCAGCGCTCCCGCCAGGTCAGCACCTCCAGGCCGCGCCCGGCCAGCCGCTCCCGCAGCGCGCGGGCGCGGGCGAACTCGTCGGCGCCGGGCTCCAGGCGCACGGCGATGCCGTGCACGGCGTCGCCGAGCCCGTACAGGTCCTGCATGGTGCGCAGGGTGCAGACGATGCCCGGCAGGAATTCCTGGTTCCAGTCGATGCTGTAGATGCCGGCCACCTCGAAGGCGCGCGGCAGCACCCATTCGTCGGACTGCAGCCGCTCGATCATGACCGGGCTGAACACCTCGAGGGTGTCGCCCGGCCGGATGCCGAGGCTGCGCGCCAGGGATTGGCTGACCAGAACGGTGTCGTCGTAGAGGTCCTCCAACGACCCGGCCACCAGGTAGGAGCCGACCGCGAACACCGGCCGGTCCGCGTAAGCCAGCCCGTAGATCGCGGGAAACGCGGGGACGCTGCCGCTGCGGGCCATGACGAAGCCGCGCGCGTAGGGCGTGACGGCGGCCACCCCGGGCATCGCGGCCAGCTCGCGGGCCAGCTCGAAGCCGCCGGCGAACGGGTATCCCCCGGCGCTGATGTCGAGGTGCCCGGAAGTGTCGACGATGCGCTCGCGGTGCACCCGGCCGAAGCCGCCCATGACGCTCTGCACGATCACCAGCACGGCCACGCCGAGGGCCACGCCGAGCACCGACAGCAGGAAAAACACCGATCCGAACGGGCGCCCGCACGGCGCGAGCTGCCGCAGCGCCAGATGGATGTTCCAGGGAAGCCTCATCGCAGCGGCTTGAGCGCGGGAAACAGGATCACGTCGCGGATGCTCGGCACGCCGGTCAGCAGCATCACCAGCCGGTCGATGCCGAGCCCCATGCCGCCGGCCGGCGGCATGCCGTGCTCGAGCGCCAGGAGGAAGTCCTCGTCGATGCGCTGCCGTTCCCCGCCGGCCTGCTCCTCGAGCTGGGCGCGCTGGGCCAGCGGGTCGTTCTGCTCGCTGTAGGCCGGGGCGATCTCCTGCCCGTTGATGCACAGCTCGAAGACCTCGACGGTGTCGGGATCGTCCGGCGACACCTTGGCCAGCGGGATCAGTTGCCGCGGCAGGTGGGTCACGAAGGTCGGCTGCACCAGCGTCGGCTCGATGCGCTTCTCGAACACCGCGTTGGTCACCTCGAAGTCCTCGCTGGCCGGGTCCACCTCGATCCCCTGCGCCGCGCACCACGCCAGCTTCTCGGCCCGCGTCCGGCCGAACCAGCCGGGGTCGCCGGTGCGCTCGATGACCAGGTCGCGGTAGCGGACCTCGCGCCACTCGCCGCCCAGCTCGATCACCTGGCCGTCCGGGCGGGCGACGCGGGTTGTATTCAAAACCTCATCACAAATGGCGGCGACCATGCCGCGCGCCAGCCGCATCATGCCGCGGTAGTCGCTGTAGGCCTGGTACACCTCGAGCATGGTGAACTCGGGGTTGTGGCGGCGGGACAGCCCCTCGTTGCGGAAGTTGCGGCCGATCTCGAAGACCCGGTCGTAGCCGCCCACCAGCAGGCGCTTGAGGTACAGCTCCAGGGCGATGCGCAGGTGGAAGGTGCAGTCCAGGGCGTTGAAATGGGTGGTGAACGGGCGGGCCGCCGCCCCGCCGGCCTCCGCCTGCAGCACCGGCGTCTCCACCTCGACGAAGCCGCGCTCCTCGAGGTAGTCGCGGATGCAGCCGACGATGCGGCTGCGCAGGCGGAACACGCGCCGGGAATCCTCGTTGCTGATCAGGTCGAGGTAGCGCTGCCGGTAGATGCGGTCGTCGTCCTGCAGCCCGTGCCACTTCTCCGGCAGCGGGCGCAGCGCCTTGCTGACGATGGCGAAGGCCTCCACGCGCAGGGTCACCTCGCCGGTCTTGGTCTGGAACAGCGGTCCCCGCACGCCGACGAAGTCGCCCAGGTCCAGCAGCCGCTTGAAGCGCTCGTAGGACTCCGCCCCGAGGATGTCCTGCTTGAAATACAGCTGCAGGGTGCCCTCCTGGTCCAGGATGCGCGCGAAGCTGGCCTTGCCCATGACGCGGATCGCGATCACCCGCCCGGCACAGCTGACCACCGGGCTGGCGGCGTCCTCGCCGGGCCAGGCGGCGACCGCCGCCGCGCTGCTGTGGGTCTGCTCCCAGTTGGCGCGGAACGGGTCCAGGCCCGCCGCCCGCAGCTCCTCCAGCTTCGCCTTGCGCACCGCGAATAGGTCCGAGGTCTCGATCTCCTGATCCATGGCAAAGGCCGCACGTTGGGCCCTTTTGTCGGCCATGGCAACCGGTTTCCCCCGCCACGGGCCTGCCTGCCAAGGGGTGTCCCCCACCCCCAAAAATGACCGTTTGTCCGGCTTCACCCACCGCCGCCAAACGGGCATCAACATAGCCATGAATACCACGCTGTCCACCCTGTCCGCCTGCGTGCTGGCGCTGTCGTGGGAGGCCGACCCGGCGCTGACCTACACGGTGCAGACCTCCGCCGATCTGACCGCCTGGGAAACGCTGCCGCTGGTGATTCACAGCTCCGGGGGGTTGCAGACGGTGGCGTTGACCCTGCCGCTGGAGGACGGGCGGCTGTTTGCGCGGCTGCGCTACAGCGCGGACGGCGACACCGACGCCAACGGCCTGCCCGACCTGTGGGAATGGCGCCATTTCGGCGGCCCGGGTGTCGATCCGGAAGGCGACCCGGACGGGGATGGCCGCAGCAACCGCACGGAGTGTCGGGAGGGAACGGACCCCAACGATTCCTATGACGGCATGCTGCCCACGCTGCGGCTGGCATGCGGAGAGGAATGGCGGGTGCCGGCCGGCCGTCTCTCGCAGCAGGCGTTCGCGCTGGTCCTGCTTGGCCCGGACGGCGGGCCGCTGGCCGGCGCGCCGGTGCGGCTGCGCGTGGCGGACGGTTATCCCGGACTGGTTCCGGCCGGCGAGCCGGGCACACCAGCGACCGCCGAGCTGCAGGTGTTCACCGACGCGGGCGGCCGGCTGCAGGCCGGGGGCCAGGCGCCGCATTTTCTCGCCCCGGACCGGCCGGGGATGCACGCGGTGCTGCTCAGCGCCGGTCTGGCCGAGGCGGTGGTGCGCATCCGCGTCATCGGCGGCGCGGAGCAACCGCCTCCGCGCGACGTGCAGGCGGAGCCCCTCGCGGGGGGCGGCCGCGCGATTTCATGGTCGGGCCCGCCGGACGGGGCGTCCGCGCTGATCGTGGAGGAGCAGCTCGCGTCCGGCGAATGGATTCAACTGGCGGCTATTGCTTCCGCCGACCTGCCGGACCCCGATCCCGAGACCGGCCGCTATGCGTTGGAACTGCTCGCACCTTAAGCCTGCCGCAGGCAGCCCCCATTACCCCGGCATCCTTTCACCCCGAACGTCACCAACCATGCTGCACCCTCGTTTCCTGCGCCGCCTCACCGCCCTTGCCTGTCTCGGGCTGACCACCCACCTTGCTCCGGCCGCCTCCGGCCCCCTGTTGCCGCACCTGCGGGTGGCCTATCAGTACCCCTTCGGGCGCGCCTGGTCGGCCGCCGTGGACCTGCCGCGCCTGCGGGTGGTGGACCTCGGCCCGGCGCTGACGCCCGTTGCGGTCAACGACAGCGGGGTGGTGCTGCTGGTGACGGAGGACGAGCAACTCCTGCGCTGGAGCGCCGGCCGCGAGGAGCTGCTGCTGCCCGTCTTCCCGCGGGGCAACTGGGCGGCCCTGAACGAGCAGGACATGGCGGTGGTGCAGGCGCCGGGCCCGAACCTTGAAGGGCTCGTCCACGCCTACCCGCGCTTCGTCACAACCCCGATCGTGCTCGATCTGACCGCCAGCGGCGGTCCGGCGCCCTGCTCCGTCATTCCGGTCGCCCTCAACGACCGCTCCGAACTGGTGCTGCTGCGCGAATGCGCCGATGTGTGGACCCCCTTCCCGCCCTACCACCACCGATGCTGGACGCTGCAGCACGCCTTCGGCGAGGGACAGGACGCCGAGCTGGCCTTTTACGAATACATCCTCGCGGAGGACTTTTTCCTCCACCAGCACGGGGTCAGGTACACGGTCGCCGGCCTCAACAACTACGGCGAGACGGTCGGCCACTGGTACGCGGACTCCGCCGTCAGCGATCCGTTCACCCACACGACCACCTACGCGTATCAGGACAATTATTACACCCGGAACGGGACGGTCCGGCTGGACTTCGAGCCGCTGCAGATCAACGACGCGGGCACGGTGATCGGCCGCACCCCCGGGCCGCTGGTGGCGCTGGTGGTCCAGGACGCCTTCGGTCAGCGCTACCTCAGCGGGCCGCTGCCCGAACTCGCCGGCCAGACCCCGCGCATGAGCAATCCGCACGACGGCCTCGAGGAGATTGTCCTTGGCCGGCACTACTGGCGGCGCATGACCGAGCGCGACTTCGCCGGGCAGCCGACCGGCCAGCCCGCGCCGGACTTCTGGCACGGCAGCATCGGGGACCTGGTGCCCGACCCGGACGGCTTCAGCGACCTGCGCGCCACCTGCATCAGCCGCAACGGCGTGATGGCCGGGACCGGCGCGCGCCGCGACCCGCAGACCGGCGAGACCGTCCGCCACGGCCTGCTGCTGCTGCCCGCCGCCCTGCTCACCGACTGGAACCGCGACGGCCGCATCGACGCCGACGACCGCGGCTACGCCGCGCGCGGGCTGCCCTTCCGCTTCTGGGTCAACGACGACGACGACCGCGGCGACCAGGCCCGTTCCTACGCGGACGACCTGCCGGACAGCGCCACCCCGGACTGGGCCAGCCCGGGCGTGGACGGCGAGCGCGACGGGGTGGACTTTTTTCCCGTCTTCCTCGACCTGCAGGCGCCGCTGCGCTCCCTCGGCGACCTCGCCGGCGTCGACCTCGTTCTCAAGCAGGCCGACGGGGCGCTCAACTTCGTCTACACCAGCCTGCGGCCTGGCGAGACCGGCCGTATCCATTCCGGCGCGACGGAAGACACGTTCGGCGACGGCTTCAACAGGCCGCTGGGCGGCGCCGCCACGCACCAGGTCACCGCCGGCGGCGTCTCCCTGTCCATGGCCTTCAAGGAGCGGCTGCACGACGAAAACCGTGGCGTGCTCCTGCTGGAAGGCCGCTGCCCGACCGCCGAACCCCTGGTGTTCGAGCTGCGTTACCAGGGACGCGTGGTCCTGCGCGACCGGCTGCCGCTCTCGATCGGGCCGGTCGGCGACATGATGCGCGTCCTGAACCTGCGCGCGTGCGACCCGAAGTTTGTCGCCGCCGGCGCCGGCACCGGCGCCTGGCCCACCCGGCTCGACGAGCCGCCCAACCTGCCGGACGCATGGCTGGCGGCCTTCCCCGGCCGGCCCCACTTTCTTGTCCACATCCACGGCTTCAACTGGAGCGCCAACCAGGCGCCCGCCGCCCACGCCGAAATCTTCAAGCGCTTCTTCCAGAGCGGCGCCAACGCGCGCTTCATCGGCGTGACCTGGTTCGGCGACCAGGGCGTTTACGACCTGCTCGGCACCTCGCTCGATTACAACGAGAACGTGATCAACGCCTTCATCACCGCCGCCCATCTCGCCGAGGCGCTGGCCCAGCTGCCCGGCCCGGTCTCGATCTTCGCCCACAGCCTCGGCAACATGGTCGCCTCCAGCGCCATCGTCGACCACGGGCTCGACGCACGCCACTACTTCATGATCAACGCCGCGGTGCCCAATGAGGCCTACATCGGCGAGCAGGCCGACCGCCGCCTGATGACGCACCCGGACTGGAAGGACACCGGCGCGACCATCCCCGACTACCCCGAGCACCTGCTCAGCGCCAATTGGCACCGCCTCTTCGCACCGGACGACCGCCGCTCCCTCCTGAAATGGAAGGACCGCTTCGCCGCCGTTTCCCGCCACACCCTCTGCCTGAACTTTTACTCCAGCGCCGAGGATGTCCTCAGCCCGGGAACGGGACGCATCCCGACCCTCTTCGAGGATGTCTGGAATCAGGAGCGGGTGTGGGTCTACAACGAGATGCTCAAGGGCACCAACACCTTCAGCGCCAGCCTCACCGGCGACGTGCACGGCGGCTGGGCCTTCAACAGGGCCTACATGAGCTGGATCAACCCCGGCGGGCCGCACCCGCCCAGCGGCTACTGGGTGCCCATGACGACCCGCTCCGCCAGCCTGCTCGCGCCGGAAGAACTGGTGACGGAGCCGTTCTTCCGGAAGTTTTCCAGCGGCGATCCGGACTTCCCCGCTTGGGGCGACGGCGCCTGGCTCTATGGCGACACCCTGCAGGCCAATTCCCGCCTGCCCGCGCTGCCGCTGCCGGCCGGCCCGCTGGATGCGCTGAAAAATCACGCGAAAATCCTTGCCGAGGGGGTTCCGGCTCACTCGGCGCCCGCGGGCGCGACCGCCCTGCCCAGCCTGCCGTTGCTGCTCAACTATGATGTCGACAAGCTGTTCCGCAGCGCCATCCATTGGCCGCACCGCGATCCGCCGCGCAAGGCCAACCGCTGGCTGCACAGCGATTACCTCAACCCGGCCCTGTCCCATGTCTCCAGCCTTTACCGAACCTGCGTCAAAATCCTAAATCACGAGCCATGAACCGACACCTGCACCTGTGCCTGATTCTCGTACCGGCCGTATTGGCCGCCCAATCCCAACCGCCCCGGCCCGCTATCGTCTGGAAGCCGGTGACTTTCACGGTCGTCGATCCGGACGGCCGCCCGGTCGAAGGCGCCAGCGTCGCCGTCTCGCGCCCGCTGCGCGACGTGGCCAAAGGCCTGACCGGCGCGGACGGCACCGTCGTCCTTGAGCTGGCCGCCGCCGCCGACATCTGGATTCAGGTGTCCAAGGCCGGCTATTACGACACCGGCGGCGAGCTGTGGACGGGCGGTCTCGAGCGCGGCCCCGACGGCCGACTGGCGCCCGTCGAAGCTCCCGACGCCTTTACCATCCTCCTCAAGGATATCCGCAACCCCGTGCCGCTGCGCCGTGTCGTATTCCGCGACTATGCCCCCGCCGCCCCGGAACCCGTGGGCTTTGACCTGCGCGCCGGCGATTGGGTCGCACCCTACGGGCGCGGCACGGTCCCGGACATGTTGTTCCATTTCCAAGTGTCGGTCCGGGATGCCTCCGGCTTCGCCGGCAGCCTCACCATCTCCTTCCCCAATCCGGATGACGGCATCCAGCCGTTCACCGCCGCCCGGCCCTACTCCCGCGAATTTGGCAGTAACCTCGCCCCGCCCCACGAAGCACCGTTGGACGGCTATCTGCCCACCATTGTGCTGCACCAGGCCCACCGCGCCGGCGAGCCCTTCCAGAGCCCGGCACCCACCGGCCGCAACTACCTCTTCCGCTCCCGCTCCCAGCGCGACCCCGCCGGCCGCCTCACCCAGGCCTGCTACGGCTGGGTGCAGGGCGAATTCGAGTTCGATATCCGCGATCCGGCCGCGCCCCAGCTCGCCTTTATCGCCTTCTTCAACGACGACCCGGACCCCCTCGCCCGCAGCCTCGAGGGAAAGTAGCCCCCACGATTCGGATTGCCAAAACCCCCGCCCCCGGACACCGGTTATGCATGAGAATTCATTTTTTGCTGGGAATAGTCGGGGTCTTTGCGGGCGGGTGCGCGGGCCCCGCCGGCAAGCCGCCGCCAGCCGCCGGCAGGGCGGCCTTTCCCGGCGAGGGCTGGCCCGGCCACGCGATCTGCTACTCCGGCTTCCGTGAGGGCCAGGACCCGCCCGGCCTGCTGCCGACCCGCGAGCAAGTGCGCGAGGACCTCCTGCTGCTGGCGCCCCGCTGGCGGTACCTGCGCACCTACGCGGCCTCGCAGCATGCCCGCGATGTGCTCGAGGTGATCCGGGAGGAGCGGCTGGACATGCGCGTGGCGCTCGGGGCATGGCTGGCCTGCGAGCAGCGGGGCCACCCCGCCTTCGCGGAAGCCAACGCGGCCCGCAATGACGCGGAAGTGGCCGCCGCAATCGCCATGGCCAACGCGTTCCCCGACGTGGTGGTGGCCGTCATCGTCGGCAACGAGACCCTGGTCGACTGGTCCTTTCAGCCGGTTCCGGCACACCGCGTCACGGAGCTGGTCAGGCGGGTCCAGCAGGCCGTGTCGGTGCCGGTCACCGTGGCCGACAACTACAAGGCTTGGACGACGCCGGAGGGGGTCGCGCTGGCCGAGGTGGTCGACTTCGTCATGCTCCACAGCTACCCCCTCTGGGTCAACAAGGACATCGACGAGGCCCTGGAGACCACCATCCGCGATGTCCAGGAGGTCCGCGCCGCCGTCGGCCCGCACAAACGCCTCGTCATCGGCGAGGCCGGCTGGGCCACCTACACGACGCCCGGCGACCCCTTCCACGTCCCCGGCGCCGGCAGCGAGGAAAAACAGGCCGTCTATTTCCGCCAACTGCACGACTGGGCGCGGCAAACGGGCATCCCCGTCTTCTGGTTCGAGGCCTTCGACGAGCCGTGGAAGGGCGCGGGCACCGAGGGCCACTGGGGCCTCTACGACGTCCACCGCCGGCCCCGCCAGGCGCTCCGCTGACCCGGCCCGACTGCCCCGCCCCCCAAAAAAAAACGCCGCCCGGCGCATTTTTTCCTTGCCATGTTATGCATTATTATGCGGTATATTGCTGCGAGGCCTTGGATAGCGCCTCGCGCACACCCCGTGAATCAACCTCAACTGGAGAACCGACCGATGCACCGCACGACGACTCTGCTCATGACGAGCCTGCTATGGGCGGGTGCCCTATGGGGCAACCTGGTAGTGAACCCGAACTTCAACATGGGGCCGGACAACCTGTACGGCTACGAGGCCTACGGCTTCTGGGTAAAGGGGGCGGCGTCCTTCGGCTCGCCGTGGGCGCTGGCGGACGCGCCGGTGACGGCGGACGGCAGCGGCACGGCGGTGTTCCGG